>WLWI01000867.1_pt1 | contig 26588 bp, 13 predicted proteins | sample 6701501 | NCBI WGS metagenome assembly WLWI01 (sample SAMN12718690, study PRJNA515312) | sponge metagenome | isolation source: marine sponge | host: Mycale hentscheli | place: New Zealand: South Island, Marlborough, Capsize Point | collected 2014-11-01 | reverse complement strand
AGGTAATTGGAAGGTCGCTGAGGGCGGGGGGGGGGGGAGAGGGGGGGGGGGAGGGCAGGGGGGGGGGGGGGGATTACCCACAATAACATGTATGGCCAAAAAAATAGCTTTTTTAAAAAAACTAAGCAAAACAGTCTTACTAAAGGAATTTAGATTGCCCAATACATCTTTCCATAGTTGGGAGGCCATAATCTTTGAGATTCATATGTGATGACAGACTTGATTGAAGTTGGCAATCTTTACTAAATTTGTCAAGCTGCATCACTGCACCTTAATCTTGGTGACTAACTGCTATCATATTGTAGCTCTGGCGAAAATAATGTAGTGTGTGTGTGTCTGCTTGTGTATGTGTGTGTTTTCAGCGAGCACTGGACCCAAATGCTTGTGCACTCTTGTTCAAGAGCTGTTTATGGTACTTTCTTGGCCAAAATGATATGACATGGAATTCCATAGCACACCTGAGAGGCCAATGTGTTTCACTTTGCTTTGAATGGTGTCGTTTTCAACTCAGAGCAAATCTCAGATGATAGCAACTTTAATCAGAATGATATTTGTGGCATTGTCTCTCTATAGAAATTTCAACCAACTCAGCATACAATAGTTGGTTGAAATTTCTATGCACATGAAATAAAACAATGAACATGACTACCATAAGAAGAAATTTCAAAAGCACATGTAACTAGATGTAAGATCATGTAACACAAATGGAAAGAGATTATCAGGTACATCTAGTAACCAAGGTTACCAAAAGAGTACCCTAGCAATTGTAGAAAGACAAGCATGGCAACACAGCATTAAGTAGTTTCTTGTCCATATATCAAACCTGTTTGTACCACTGCAATATTCATATTGCTCTCCTCTGTCAGATGATGTGTTTTGTGTTTGTGTGGAAACTGCATTCTTGGAATGTTCCACGGACCCTTAAACTCCCAGAGACCTAGTCTACTCTTAAACCTATGCATTCTCCAAAGCTAACTTTTCATGTTCAGAAAAGCCTGGACTTACGCTAAATAGAAATAATATATTCACCTAGTATATCATGTTATTGAAGAGATGTAAAATTTAGAGGATTTAAAACTTAACCCTTTTGACACCATAACTGCATATATGCTGGCAACGACAGGCCCACGTTCTCCGATTTAAAAACATCTATTCAAAATTACTAAGTTAATTCTCTTTTATATGCAAAAGGGGTGTTGCTTCTTTTTCTGAAAACAGATCAGAAAATTTTTTGACTGAGAATTTTCCAGGGCACTGAGCGCCTAAGTTTTTTGGTGGCTACAAAATTCAAACATTCAGAATAGAAAGTATGAAGCCTATAGAGAGTCCCACAGCATTTTCAAAGATTATTGATAAAGTTTTTCCTACCAGATATCGCGAGCCATCAACCAGTCTAGTTTCTCAGAGTCTCCTCAAAACCTGCTGTAAGATGGTCCAAGAAAAAGAACTGAAACCAGTCCAGGACTGGTTTCATTCAGAAGCATTTTTTGCTTGTTATAAGGCTATAGCTACCCACTTTAGATGCCTGCCTGATTTGTTTATGTAAAATTCACTTATTAGTATGACCAAAACCAGCTTTGTAATACTACAAGCAATAACAATTACACTGATATAGTAACATAATTATGGACTCAACTAATCCTTATCAAAAACTAGTATTGCATTTCATGAGAACATCATATCACCAAAAGAGACTACTCAGACAACAAATAAACAGTCTCACCTCGTAAGGTCAAGTGTCAGAGCCCCTTATTATTTCCTTTTGAAAATTGTCAGCTGCAAAAATGGGCACGATAACCTGGCCCGCGTGTATTTTTCCTGACGATTAATACCAATTATGCTGTGTTTGTTTCGCAAAGTAATGCAATAAAAGAAAACTGCGATATTCCTCAGCTATTATTTTTATGAGTGTATACCTATAATTTCACTTGGATAATGATGATATTGATGATGATATTGATGGTGATGTTGATGATTTAAACAAAAGTATATAATTTAAAGTTCATTGGCATATCGTTTTAGTGCCACTAGAATGAAATACTATTATCATCCTCATTATCATCCTCATTACCATCATCATCATTGTCACCACTATCATTATATTATGATTTGTAAGCTAATACAGCTACGCTTGTATAGCTTGCGCATTCTATGCCCAATAAGGTAGTCTAATAAAAATAAGTGCGAACTGAGATACGCATGCGTGTCAAATTGAATGTAAATATTAGCCGAGTACTAGGAGTAGCTAAGCAAAATATCTGGAATCCTATTAAAATAATGTTACTGATTTCTATACTAGTAGCTTTAGGCTCCTTTTCTTTATGTCAGAGCAATGACGACACTTCGTGTACGGTCGGCCCTACGGTATGTGGCCAACCCACGACTGCTACAGCTCCCATCTCCGCTGAGACTGATGCAATTAACTTAGCCTGGTGCTACGCCGCTTGCGCACGAGCAACCCTAACTTTGGTACGTCAAGAGTGGAATTCTAGATGAGCAAACTAGATAATACTTACATTATTTTGTGTATTCAGTAAATTGAGAAACGAAACAGATGAAGCCAGTAAATGTAAAAGCTAGGCTTTACAAAACTGTGCTACAATCTATAGCTACACACCATAAAATCTCATGCTTTGAGGGTAGCTAGTGCTCATGCCTTACAACAATGATTTTTGTTCTAGATGAGTGTCAACTAGTTGAGACTCCCATTACGCTTCAGTAAAACTGTTTAGACTTGTGGTTAATCACTGGTCTGACAACAATGATACACGGTTTGTACAACTAGATAACTAGTTCATCTTATTTGCTTGTTAGTTAGTATAAACCTCACACTTTTATTATTATAGTTTAATTGAGATATTTTTAAATCTTTATTAGAATGTGACAGCTACTAACATCGTATGGCCGAGTGTGGCAAGGTCATCCCTTACCTGTGACGGTCTGTCCATGGTGAGTTGTTAAATCATTGTTATGACTACGTACAGTAAATACTTGTCGTTCCACTCATTAGGTGTCAGTTTGCCAACAAGGATGCCTCACACAGCTGGCCAACACAACTCTGAGTGTTCCACAGTGTGAAGATAAATGTGTAAGTTCGTGGTTCGTAAGTGTTAAGTATTTTCCAAATGCATCTATTATTTTAGTTTTATAGGTGAAGTTAGTAAATAAAGTCCACAGTAGTGAAATAAAACTGTATACTACACATTATGTTTTGAGTGAATAACAATATAGTAAAGAGTATTTTACAAAAGTATTTCATCACTAACTAAAACACTATCATCCTAATTGCTACAAGCACTCATAATAAAGAAATATTAAATGACTTTAAATATACTATCTCTATTTACCAGTGGCCACTCTACCAGTCTGGCAGTCCGGCTATGACAGGACCAGTTTTTTGTAAAGTGGGTGTGTGCTCCTCTTGTTAATGAAATTCTTTACCTAACCAATATAATTCGTTTAAGCATATTATTATGGTTTTGTGAGCATATTGAATGGCTCTATTGTGGTGTGACTACTAGTTCTCCGACAGAGTTCCGAGGTACAGTTTTCCTCAGAGAAACTTTGGCCTGAAGATGGTAGTTTTTTTGTTTGTTTTTTGCAGCTTTCAATCAACTTTTGTTTATAATTGGAAATGGCTTCCACTATTGAAGCTGAATATTACAACCATTATTTCTTATGCTTAAAAGCATAGAGTAGAGACTATGTACGTTATAGTTACACATACTTGGGAAGTTTTGTAAATGTTCACTGCTTAGAGCTATTAATTTTTGCAGGTAGTAATTCCACCATAGTACTTTTATTTTGCTATCTATATTGGCTTTCCAACTGGAAATATGCCACTATTGCTTTTTCCAATGCATAAACAGGAGTGCTAGTCATATGCTGGCAATTGATGCGCCAGAAACCGTACTGTCTCTACTAGCATCATGACGTGTTCACAGTAGTTTGTATGTCAAACCTCTTATCACACCCACTTCCAGGCCTGACCACTTTAGAAAACCTGAGCAGCCTCCGTTTGCGCAATCAACATGAATAATAAGCCTATTAATGATTGGAACTCAGAATGCATTATTTAAACTGATTGACTAGACATTACATAAAAAACGGTCATCAAAATAATGGAACATGACTTACTGCACACCTTATATATAAATGTAGACACGCCATCTAGATTCTGCCCAGAGAAACCTCATTTAGCAAGGAGTAACGTTCGACCACCATTACAAAAGACAGGGTAGACAGCTAATGAATAGTAGCACTGAGGGTTCGCACCTTTGGTGCTTCATAATTTAAACTAAGTAGTAGTACAAATCAAGCACAAGTAAACTATTAATAAATTGATGCAGAGTGTTATCGATGTTTATTATCTTATACTCAGCTAGAAAATTGTGATAAGGATCCTTCAAATACGACTCCTTCCTGCACTATAATTTGTGTAAGTTCTGGTAATGTCAAATTAACTTCTAAATATTGGTAGTTGCATACATTTTGTATATCATGGTATCCATATTATTGAGAGATTTGACTTAACACACACTCTATCCAAGCAAAATTATTATTTTCTTAAAATGAACACTATTTCCAAAATATCATGATGCTCTCTATTATTTTTGGATTATGAAATTATGCCATTTCATATTGAATTGTGTCACATATGAAATACACCACACCCTCACGTTCATGTTTGCCATTTTTGTATTATGAGCACTTGCATTAAATTTTATGTGTGAAAGGAATAGACTGAATTGAATAAATATAATCCAGTTCACGTATGAATACATTTTTTTTCACTCACTTTTATTAATTAGAACAGCCAGATACATCTTCCATACGCGTGAATTCTTGAATGCTTTGTCAATAGAAAAATGTATGAAGATCTTTTATTATGATATTACTATAGGACAGAATGGATTGCACAAGAGGATGCAGCTTACAAAGTGAAGACACAGGTAAAACCTGCATATCAGATATGATACAACATTGTTAACCCTTTCAATGCCGTAACCGCATATATGCGGGCGAGAACAAGTCCGTGTTCTCAAAAAAAATTTAAAAAATTATATTTTAGATTAAACTGTCATTTTTTTATATGTAAAGTAGGCTTTGTACTTCCTTTTTTAAAATATTGAACCTGTATGGGCAGGTTAAGCATTTTTTTAATTGTCTGAAAACGGAAGATTGAGACATTTTGTTGACCGAGAATTTTCAGGATGCCGAGCACCCAATTTTTTTGTTGCCTACAGACTTCAAACACTCAGAATAGAAAGTATGAAGCCTATAGAGAGTCGCTCAGCATTTCAGAGGAATATGAATAGAGAGCAATCGATTGGGTTAGTTCCTCAGAGCCTTCTCGAAACCTCCTGTAAGATAGACAGGTTCCGGTTAATTTTCCGGCTTTTAGAAGCTTATTTTGCTTGTTATAAGGCTATAGCTACCTACTTTATATGCCTGGCTGTTTGTTTGTGGATTATTGTGGTTGTTTTGCAGTAGAAATTCAAAAATCAAATTCGAATTCTAAAGGACGCCCGAAGGGTTGAAGAAAGTCGACGTCGAAAGGGTTAATGATTTAATCATTCTCGGCTGAATTATTACAGTAACAGCAGGGTTTATTTTTCTGTTTCAACAGCCAATAAATGATTAACTGTTATTGAGGCTTGTGTTTTGTGTTTACCATGATAATGAAGAAGTGCAGGAAGAAAAATTGATTCAAATTAGTACTTCATTCTTGGTCTGGTAGAAAACACTTTAGAAGTGTAAGTCAAAATTTCTACTCCTACAGAAAAAATATGACCTTAAAGTTTAACTGAGTGAAAAGGTAGTATGACTGTGGCAGAGAAATTGAACATGAGATATCAAAGAAGCTGAAAGTATTGGTGAGGCATGACCTAGCCGTTATGTGGTGTCTTTCTGCTTTAAATGCTAGGACGGCGGTCTTCGGTACCTCAGATAATGATTGCACAAACTAAAAAACACTCGCAGCCCCTGGCACTTGTATGGTACAGCATTTAAAAGCAAACAAATTAATTAATGAGGATTTGTCTTCATTTGAGTGGGTGAGGAGAGAGTGGGAGAAGAAGGGGACGGTCGACATAGTTATGACAAAGCTTTAACGGTGAACATAAAGTAAACAATATAGTCTAGCTGCTGAAAGGCTTCTCAATGTTAGTATAAACAGGAAGGATTTAAAATAATACATAGCACTTTATATATAGACTAAGTAAATGCAGTGCAGCCATAAAACTGGTTTTTTAAGACCAAATGAAATGAAATGAGACTGGAGCTGAACAAATGATTACCTAAACTATTATCTGTTCAGTTATTGCAGACAGCCATGTAAGTTATGTGTGATAACAGCTCTAGTGGGTGTATCACCAATACCATATTGAAACTGCAGTCTCTAGAATAGGACACTAAATTGAAGACAAAGCATGTCAAATGAACCTTAGTAATTTAATTTCATTCAGTCTTGTGTACCGTTTTTGGAAACCAGTGAATATTTGAACTCCCTCAAAACAGACACATGGACTAGACTCACAATTGTCCAGAGATAAGAATTCTATTAACATGGAAGGAATTGTTCTAAAACATTTCAACTTCACATTAAATATAGATAACATAGAAAATGTATTCTATTTCAATTTAGGTAATCACTCTTGTTTTACACACTCAAAAAATAGTTTTACACCTCTAATTTAATACATTGTGAGTCTTGGAACTTTCCAGGCCCTTGCAATTCTAAAAAACCTGTGTTGCTATATAGTAAAGTTTTTCATACATTACTTTCTTTTTATCTATCATATCAGGTCCTGAGAGTATTCCGTTGCTTTCTCCTGCACTGGTAAAGAAAGAGAACATCACTGGAATTGGGCAATATTTGGTGGACTATCCAATTCCAATAAGAAATATGTCTACAAGCTTTGATGCTGGAATATTTAGTTTCATTGTAAAGGTGGACGGAGGAAGTAGAAACTTCTTTCATTTGGTGAGAGAAATTTTCAAAACAGCTATGACAAATATTCCCATTGATTATCAGCTTGATCATTTGCAATAGTATGTATAGGAAAATAATAAAGAATAATATACATGTACTCATTAAATAATTATGAAAGATTATTAATTTTATCTTTGTTTTTTTTTATGCTGTTACTTTTTTTTTTACCTTTGCCAGGCTAGCTTCAATGATGTCCTCAATTTGGGTATGGTCTCCTGCCAGTTTGTAAACATTTCATTTGCAGTGGTGAATTCCCAGCAACCTCCACCGGTAGCTTTAGTATTCTCTCCTGAACTGACTCAATTCTGTGTTGATGGAGGTATATAAACAATACTTTAATCATAGCTTTGCCTACTTAATTTTGAACTATACTCTAGGCCAGTTTTTAGGGCTGTTAACTTTTTGATAGCTATGTTTAATTGGCTTAAGGAATAGCCTGAATGTAGATTTTCATTAGATTCGAAGAATCACTTGTAGGTAGTTTGAGTAGTGCCATCAATATTAGTCAGTGCATCTCCTTTAATAAGTAACTGCTACCCATTGTTTTCATTATTTTACTATACACAACACATCAATAAGCAATAGATTTTATTGCCTAAAGATAGTTAGTTCTATTGCGCATGCTAGATAATTACAAGATGGTATTATTTGGACCAATTATGGTTTAAATATGAAATAAGGTTTGTAAAAAATTTAGTCATTCTTATACTGTCCAAGTTAAAATGAAGACAATAGTACAAATGGTATATATATACTATCGTTATTTAGTTAGTGAACTGCGGCATGGCAGCTTACTATAACTATATTTTTGCTGTGTGCAATGTTGTTTTTGTTCTAGTCCTTTATCCAACGATTACATTTATTTTCTCTGCAATAAGAAGAAGAGAAGAAGATTTTCGTGAAGGCTTTGTGGGCTCAAGACGGGCTATTATTACAATTCAGTGGCTATCACGTGGTAGTAAGTTTTTATGGTGGTATATAATACAAAGAGTAGCAAGAGTAACTTCATCATACCAGTACAGGAATTAATAATTCCCATTCTTTTCGATCAAGTGTCAAATTTTATGTTTAGCTGAGGTCACTCAATTGAATGTCTGTATGTCATAGAAGATTAAGAGACTTTTAATGGTCTGTTATAGGAAATGTACAGTTTGTGACGGGATATCGCGTACAACTTACCACTTCTGATCCAGACTGCGGTGGGCCTGGAACTCGTGAATATTTAGCTGACGTAAGTTTGTTGATATGTTTCTTTTATACATTCTTGGGTAAAATACAGAGATTACTGTGGGAATTATCCTTTCTGTATTAAAACTATATATTACATTTATTTGCTTGAGAAATTGCAGAAGGTATTTAATTTCAATTGGAGTGACTTTAATTGTTTTGAACAACGAAAAATCTGAGCGAGTAACACACTCAGGCAGACAAAAATAATATTACTAAAGCCTTCAAATACAGGATTACTGCCTTCTTTGTCAGATTTTAACACAACCATTATCATTAAAGAGAAGACTTAAACAATATGGTGAACTCTAATATAAAGTGTGTAGGGCTATTACAATAAAAGTTATCATAGTGAAAAATGTATGTATACTAGTAATTGACAAGGATGTTGATATGAATTAAGTAATTGGCGAGCGAGCGTAGCGAGTGAGACACTTACAGGGGTAACACAATTGAAAATCGGGGATGTTTGTTTATTTATATATATGTTTGGACGTACGTATGTCATTTTGTACTTTGACCCTTGCATTTTTGTGTTAGTTATGTGGTCGACCCCGTTTCAAATTGCACTAAACAGAATCTTCTGGTTTATCGATCAGTACCCATATCACCCTAGAAATTGAATTGTTTACCGTTTTGAATTCTTTTGCGGGTGCAGTTAAAACATGAAAACTTAAGGGACTTCCATTTCTATTTGAGTTAGTGGCAGTGGTAAGTCAACGCGCTCTTTGTCATGGTTATAAGCCGTGCGCAACAGTATTTACTTGAAAATACATTGTCCACTAGACTACCGCGAAGGTAAGTCTTGTGTATGTGTATGTCTAGTTATATCAAAGCATTGTGTTTTACAGCCACTACTTAGCTAAAGAATATTACAAAGAAAACGTTTAAATAACGTGTATTGTTTTGTTGTTGTTTTTTCCCTTCAATTCAAGCAGTTGCAGAGAGTTGTTACTTTGGCACTGAATCCCTTTACCGTGTATGCGAAATTTAAAAACTGGACCTTATTTTCAGTATCTTCAGAAGTCAAAATCATTCATATAAAAATAGTATAGTCTTTAGGCTCGCTCGCCATTTGTGCTCAAGCACATCACTAGTTATTATATATGTATAATTATTACTTGTAATAGACCACCCGTGTAATAGTCATCAGAGCTCAGAATAGAACAGACATGCCGGCCTTTGGAAGTAGTGGTTGCAGATACACCCTTGGGGTAAGAAATTATTGGCAACTTTAAGCATTAATAAATGAATATTGTTTCATTGAGGATAGTTGAAAAATAATTAGCACAGCAAACTGTATTTGAATATTTTTCCACCTGGTTTCTTGATCAACATATTACAAGGTGTTGTTTTGTTGTAATTCAGTCATTCTTGGCTGATAATAATAATAGTGATAGCAGTTTTTCTCTGCTTTCAACAACTTATATATGTATATATATAATTATATATAAAATTATAATGTGTGTGTGAAATTTATACTAATGTTTCAGCTTCTTAGTTGGATAACAGGCATTATTGAAACTACTACATAATGTACATCTTAATGAGATTTTTTAATTATTGAAAATAATACAGTACTAGCACGTACTCAACCACTCAGTGGTGCTTGATGATTTGCAAATTATGTATGGAGTAGCAGAAGATATCAATCCTACCACTGAGTTGTGTTACATCATATTTCCTCTCTTGTTCTCTTTCTTCCTGAGCCCTTTCCTCTCTTTAACTCTTTTGTTTTGAGTCAAATATCATATAACCCTTTTTCACCTTGACCTCTTCTTGCATATAACTTTCTGACCATCTATCCATGATTGTGGACTTACACTCTGTGAAACTATTGCCTTTCCTTTTGAACGATTTATCAACATTTTCCATCTTCACCCTCTCTTACTAATGTTACAATGGTTGTTGTTTCCTTCATCGCCTCTACCCATTCAATTTGTGGTGATGCTTTACCAGCTAATGCATTTTTCATGAATACACACAATGTCATCATTATCATTATGACACACAAGTGTATAATTGTGTAGATAGTCACCCTGGCAAGTCAAAAACAGTTAGGCTATTATTATCATACAGCACTATTAATAATAAATTAACATTAGGAAACCAGTGTAAGTAATGTAAGATATTTACAAAAGTAAATCATGATCACCTCTTTTGTTAAAGATGGTGTGATTGGTTGGGTGACTATAGTCTGAAATGGAAAGGGTTACCACACAGGATGCTATAAATGTATTAATGTCATTAATTATGTACGTACAATAATCTTTTTATAGATATTGCCACTCCCTGCCAGGCAGAATGCGAGAGTTTTTACTAGATCACAAGTAGTGGACCGTAAGACAATTAATGATTTCATTCTCAACTGAAATAATAATAATAATAATAATAATAATAATAATAATAGAAGTTTTTCTCCGTGTTAACAGCCAATATACATAACTAAGACTGAAACCCAGCGTTTTAACTTCTTGTTGAGGAGGACTTCTTGTGAGGTTGAAATACCAGATTAAGATTAAACAAAACAAAAAAAACACTGGCTGTTAAAACTGTGAAAACTTTTAATAAGATAGTTAATGCATAACATACCAATTTATTATGTGATTTTTGTTTCAATAAGAATTCAAGTTTACAGCCTCAATAGATCTTTTCATGTGATTTCCAGTAACAAAACCGATTTTTTTTTCTTTTAATGGGTGGATTAAAATGAACATGTATAATTAAAATTTAATTGACCACGATGACAAAATTGCTACCACTCTTGCAACACCTTATGTCAAAGGACTTAGTGAGAAAATAGGACTAATATCAAAGAAAATACAAATAAGAACAGCCTTTAGTTCAAAAAGAAACCTGAGACAAGAACTGGTCAGAGTTAAAAAGATAATTTCTCCAGATAACAATAATGGAGTAGTTTAATTGAGCATGACCAAATAAGGGTATTTCTTACATGCACAAACAACACTAATGCACAATATAAAATGGGAAGAGACCAGAATCCTAGAAGTACACGCAATTATTTGTGAACGAAGTGTTTAGAGTGATTACCTATTCAGACATCTTATTAATGTTAATAAACATTGACAACGGACTCAAACTTCACCCTCCTGAGAAAATTGCGTTTGCTAACAACAGCATCATTTATCACCTGAGACCATTAGTCACTATTTCAATTTAAATCTGATATCACTGAGGAAGGTCTGCATGGACTGAAAATTTTGCAATATTTTCAAATTGCATATTCAAGTTAATTATTTTTTATTATTAAGACGCAATAATGAATATATACGATATTATTAAGAATTAGCTATTTTGCTTGAAGAATTGCGTTATTTATTGCTTGATTAAATATTTTATGGTATGAGTTGCTGTTAAACTTTGTGCAAGCCTAGGTGAACCATAATAACTTGCTTTCTGCTTCATTCTTGTAGTGCACTGTTTATTACATTTAAGTTTTAGTATAATTTGATGCTAGACTGAGAGGCCCAACTGTATATTCATTTATTCTTTATGTATACCTATTTGGTGAGTGAGCGAAGCAAGTGAGACAGGTTACGCGATTGAGATTCCGTGGTGTGTTTTATTTGTTGTTGTTTTTTTTGCTTATTTTTATGGTACATGCAACCCCTTTTTTCACCCATGCTACTAATTACATAATTTGGTGAAGCGTTTTGATAAAAATAACGAAATGGATCTGCCGAACAATTAGTTTTGGGTCTTGAAAGTAAATTATTTTTGGAGCAGAACTAAACGCCTAAACTTTTTGTTTAATTAATAAAAGCATAGAACACCCATCAGCACTATTTCTCTTAGTTGTCATTGAATGGATAGGTCAAGTTAGAACAATTCAATTTCATCAACTATTGAAATTAAGAAATTATGCCAAGGGCTGTAGCTCATAGTCCTTTAAAGCTAGGCTAGTTCGCTCGCTATTTGTGCTGAAGTGCACCACTACTATATTGTGTGTGTAGTTATCTATAGCCATGAATAATGTGTAATATTATTGTATTCAGGGGCTACACTTCAGCATTCGTTGGTTCCAAGTTGTACACGAAATTATGATGAGGTATCGGGGCTCGTTACAGCTCGCATTCGCTGGCATGTTGAACCTCCAAACCTCGGATTTTTAATCCCAGACACTCTTGGCAAGCTCACGGTATTTGTTCGAAATGCGCGGTTTACTATTGACGGTAATGGGTTGGAGTTCATTCCACTGCCACTGGTTGGACGTCCAAGTATTGAATCTGTAGGAAGCTTTGAGTTTTCAAGAAGTAGATTTATGGAGTCAATCTCCCTGCAAAGTAATGGGTCTGGAGAGATGGCATTGAGTCAATTGAGGCCAAGCTCTAATCCACCAGCATTAAACTTTCAAGTGAGTATGCTCTTTGGAAATACAATATTAAGCCATATTACCTTACTAACCCGGGTAATCTATGTATGCTATGTTGTCCTCACAAACTCAGCACAGCTTTATCATGACAAATACACACAACCCGTCATCGTTATTACTGATGATGTTTACCTACTGTTATGATATGATGTTTTACCAATGCTTTACCAACTCTGCTCAGCTCATGAGTTATTCATGAATACATACACTGCTGTCATCATTGCTACTGACATAATAATTATATATATATATATATAATATATATATATATAATATATATATATATATATATAATATAATATATATGATAATAGCTGATATAACTATTTATTCCATGCTAGATATCTTCACAATGTTATTTTTAGGTACATGACCCTGAAGTAACCTGTTGCTCAAGCTCATTAACCTAGTAGTTATAACAACCTGCCTAGCTTACCGGTTTCCAGGTATTTACAGCTACCTTCCTCTGGTGTAGCCTACCCAACCTGCAGCTGCTAAAATGAAAAATGGTACATGGAAAAGCTGTCTTCATAAGAGAAGAAGCTAAACTAGCCAGAAACACTCCGGTATACATTTTCAATGCGAAACTTCACTTTCCACTCCGTTAACTTCCCAGAACATAAAGCGAACTACACCGCTGGCTGCAGGAATTATTTGCTCACATGATTATGACGTGATGCTAGGGGGCGTTGCCCACTGAAGCTGGTACCTACGCAGAGTTGAAAGCTTTGCATTTTCTCAATGATTAGCCCGAAATTAAAAAAAGTAACACAATAAAAGCTCTTAAATCTTCGTCCTGATTGAAGTTCAGACCTAAATCAACTGCTGTTAATTGTCAGTAGTCTCCAAAATCAGAGCGTGAGACAGACAAACAAACAGGACAACTACTATAACCCTCTCACGCATGCGTGCTGAGGGTTAATAAGTAGGAGAAGTGAGTAATACACTATCATTGGTGCTTAATAATTAAATGAGGCATGCTAATTCTGGTATATTTTGGTACCTTTAAAATATCCAAATGATGCATTTATGAAGTTCCAGTGATTTTTAGGGTTGATATTGATACAAATTGTGAAAGTAGATAAAGTTACAATTTTACAATTCTGGTAGAAGTAAATAAATACAATGAAAGTATTTGAAATTAAAATTCATTTATATGTACTCAATAAAAATAGAGTTTCAATGTCTCTATAACACAATGGAATGGACTATAGCTATACTGGAAACTGAAAATATAGGTACCATAGGCTTAATACCAACAATTGACTTATACTGTACAATCTTATATATTTTGCAGCTTGATTACACAGGAAACAGAACAACATTTCCCTACAGACAAAATCCAAGAATTGTTTCATGCTTTACTACAATTATACCTTCTCCTCCCACTATCATCTCTGAGGGGTCCATAGTCATCAATAATTTTGTGCTGTCCGGAGAAGCTTTCAACTTGAGTTTGGAGTGGACATTTCCTTTAGCTACTTTTGGGTTTGTCAACTCTTCTCAAATGATCATTCTCAAATCAACTGAAAATTCCACTGATGAAGTGCCTCAGGACATTACTTTAATTGATGATGACATTTTAGTAAAAATGTTCCACTTTCAGGTAAATAATAATTTTAGATAATGTATGAACTAACAAGCATTTTACTGCTTTCTTTTAGGATGCAAGAACTAGGACGTTAATTATGAATGAAAAGGCATTGAATGTAGAAGAAGATGTGCTCTGCTTTGAGTTACTGGTACGTATTGCTGCATAAGCAACTTAAGGGGTTTGAAAGTCTATCTGCCTTCACCTTCTTAAATTATCTCTTAAAAACGTTTTCAATGAGTTATTGTCTTTGTATTCCGTAACTGATGAACTATTTGATAATATAGGAGAATCCTTGCTAAATATATGATGAAACCCAGCTAGATTGTTTTTGTTTGTTTGTTGTTGTTTACTTCATAGTGTTTATATTCTGATTTAGATACGCTACAATAACACTTACACTCTGAGTGAATGGAGCTCTCCAGTCCTACTGACTCGGAATAGCTCAGTGACTACGAACTGTACTCTGCTACAGCCAACGTTCATGACTTCTACGGAGTCCACCAGCAGCTCAATGGTGGCTGCATGGATAGTGGCACTTCTTGTCCTGGTTGTTTTGGGAGCTCTGCTATTGTTAATCTCTCTCCCAATAGCAATTATTTTAATTCATAATTATCGCAACAGACGAGAGTTAAAAAGAATGTTAAGTGTGAGTCATTCATTTGATTCATTTGATTAGTTACTATTAGTATAGGCACAAGTTATATAGTATACATAATACATAATCTATTCATGCATGCATATATTGATTGGTTACTATTAGTATAGGCACAAGTTGTATAGCATTATACATAATGTATTCATATATGCATGCATATACAATTCTAAGATCATTACATTGTTATGAATACTTACTATTGTCAATGACTTATCTACCTTATGAAGTAGTAATAAAATTTAAATTTTAATAACAATAATAATTTTTTCAATAATTCTGTCATTCATGGCTGAAATAGTTGCAATTTTTCTCTGTTTTAACAGGAATATAATTATATTTAATACAAACTTAGTCTGACTTCTTGTCGAAGTCCTCCTTGCTATTATAATAATTTTTTGACAGGGTTCCAAAATTATGATTGACAATCAGAGATCATCGTATCCTGGAGGTTTATACCACAAGAGCTCTTCAAAGAAACTGCTGCCTGACTACAAGCCAGACAAGTGGGATATCCCTGAGGCAGACATCATTCTAGGGGAACAGCTGGGCAGTGGGTTCTTTGGGACTGTCTACAGAGGAATTGTGCAGAGGGACTTCAATGAGAGTGAATTCGGTGAATTAAGAGAAAGCAGGAAGAACTCTGTTGGTTGCATTGTTGTTGCCGTGAAGATGTTGAAAGGTTGGTAATAAAATGTGCATGCTTTTTTATTTTCAATGACTCAGTCATTTTCAGCTGAAATGATTACAACAATAGCATTAGAAAGATATATTTATTATCATTGAATATTTACAATAATAGCTAAATTCAGGAAAATCTGAAGTTTCAAATTTTTATTGTTCCAACTGATGAATATCCTTTGGGATCAAAGTTAAATTTGTATTGTCTACACAAATAGAGCTATAGTGAATAATTAAATTGTTTAATTTTGTGTAATTAGCTCGGGCAACTTTTGATGAGAAGAAGCGTTTCCTGGATGAAATAGATCTGATGAAGATCATTTCCTCGTCTGGGGGCAGTCCTCACGTGGTACAGATGGTAGGATGTGTGACGGCTACTGAGCCTTTCTGCCTCCTCACTGAGTTTGTGGAACATGGAGACCTTCTGGAATACCTCAAATCTATCAGATCTATGGTAAAGGGTCTTTTCGTTGACATTTGTAAAGTAAAACTAGCAATTTTTTAATAAAAGCAGTGCTAATTATTTATTTATGAGTTTTTATGTTACTAGGCAGCATGGGTTAATAATAATAATACGCTTGTCTGTCAGAAGATGATGACTGTGTGTAGCCACGAATAATTCATTAGCTGACCCAGGTTTGTAAAATGTCGCCAAAATAAGTCGCAGCATTGTTTGAAACAATGGCAATGGGTGTGTGTGTGTGTGTGTGTGTGTGTGTGTGTGTGTGTGTGTGTGTTAATAAAGCTGAGTCAGGTGGCTGAGATAGCCAATGCTAATTTAGAGCAAATATTTGATGTTCCAGTTGCAATTATCATTCATGGTTTGTAAATAATGTATTAAAGAATTATATATCATCTTAATAATATGTTTTGTCAGTGAGCAATGCTTTTAACATGTTTTCAGGTGCATCAATCATATAGCAGTATTATTTCAGATGGTTCAAGTGAGAGTTACACTTATGCTGTAAGTTAGATATCTGCAATCATTATTATTATTATTATCATTATTATTATTATTATTATTATTATTATTGTTATTATTATTATTATTATTATTATTGTTATTATTATTATTATTATTATTATTATTATTATTATTATTATTATTATTATACCCATCATCATCATCATCATCATCATCATCATCACCATCAGTAGTAGTAGTAGTATTAATTATTTTGTCTATTTATTTATTGGCGTATATTATATTTAGTAGCTGATAGGACTAGTATATATATATATATATTATATATATATATTATTATATAACTTGTATAATTTGCTTAATTACCAATGATTTTGTATTGTTTTGTGAAGATCATTAGTATTCCAAACAGCTAGCAGATTTGAGCAAACTTATTCATATTGTACTCTTTTAGTAAGCATTTGCAATGCTGTCTTCCTGCAGAAATGGGATACATCTACAACTGGAACATCTGACAATTCCAATGGCACTAGCTCCTCTGAGTCTTCTAAATTGAATCCTCACTATGACAGGCTCTTAATAAGTGTCACACCTTACCCGGAAAGTTCATATGCCAGGCTAGGAGATATCAGTGCTTCAGACTTGATATCCTTTGGGGCTCAAATTGCTTCTGGAATGGTGTGTATAGAGCAATAGTTAACTAAGAAAATATGTATTGACTTTCAAATGTTACTAATTTGACAATTGACACTACAGATCAAGATTTAGTGTACACTCTGAATGTTTAATTATATTTATCACATACACACACGTGCGCGTGTGTGCACATGCTCACAAACCTATACTTCAGTTGTAACAATTGACAGGGAAAACTTAAACTGAATGTTTAATTTCTTGCAGGACTATCTTGGCAGTATCAACGTCATCCATAGAGACTTGTCTTGCAGAAATATCCTCGTTGGTGCCAATAAATCACTAAAGATTACTGACTTTGGCTTGTCTAGAGCAGTTTCTGAAGAGTATCCAGTGTACAGCCTTATGACTACAAAACACTTGCCTTTCCGATGGATGGCTCTGGAGTGCCTCAAGGAACGTGACTTTACCGTGGAGACAGATGTTTGGTCATTTGGAATTACTTTGTGGGAAATTGCATCTTTGGGTAAGTTTTGCAACAAAGACTTTCTGAGTTCATTTGATAGCACAGGATATTGTATATCACACTTAGTTTTGCAGTAAGAAAATGTTTTTTATGCTTCATTTAATGTAACTAGGCTTGTTTGTTAATAAACATAAACAATCAATAAACTTATTTGTTCAATAGGACAGACATTGCAGTGATATCACAAAGTTATTTTTGTATAAAGAATAATTGACAAGAGTAAGTAGCTATTTAGTAGGAAGTGGCATATGAGAAGCAAAGAAGGCACTGAATTAAAATGACTTTAGCTGAAGCTTTTTAATTGTAAAAGGTGTCATTGCTGATGTCATTGTTTTCTCTTTTGAGAGTGTGTATTTTTATATGCTTTCTCTCTATCACTTCTAATTAATCACTCAGGAGGGTATCCCTACCCAACGATTGCCAATAATGAACTTCAGGCCTATTTGGAGGCAGGAAAAAGACTAGGGAAGCCATCTAACTGTGATGAAGAAATGTGAGTGCTCATTTATCTCTACTGCATTCAAAGTCAATCAACTTTGTGAATTAGGTTACTTCTTGATAATTCTTGATTATATTAGTAGTCCTTGTTTTGCTTTTCTTTTTGTTATTTGTTGTTATTTTTTGTTATTTTTTGTTATTTTTTGTTATTTTTTGTTATTTGTTGTTATTTGTTGTTATTTGTTGTTATTTGTAGTTATTTGTTGTTATTTGTTTCAAAACTACTACCTTTGATTCATTTTTTTTGTAACTAATTGCCTACACAATTGAGGTATAGCATTAGAAACTGTAGACATTATGAATTCTAAGAATAGGGTATTTTGGAGGGAAAATTATGTGCCTTTTTATTTGTAGCTACCAACTTATGCTACAGTGTTGGAATAAGAATCCCAGTGAACGTCCATCTTTTTCATCCTTGAAAGAGAGACTTGAAAACTTCTCAAGTTACTCAAAACTTCCACTCCAATTTCCTAAAAAGGCGGACAAGGATCATCCCTATGCAAGTGGCAAGCTCACTAAAGCAGCCAAGAAGCAGCATCAGCCGGAGGATGAAGACCCTTTCAACTCCCACCACAAGCGTCATTCTTTTCACAACGGAAATGATTATCATCTTGCCGGGACTTTGACAGTACAAGACGTCAGGCGCGTGCTATCTGAACCCGCCTTGGATAATGGGATGGAATTATTCACTGCACCTGTGCCGTCGGGTAATAGTTCCAGGGAACGATCCCTTACCAATTCATATGTGGACCTTCCTCAGAGGAAGCATGTGGCAGCGAAAGACGTGGCTGAGAGGGAAAAGAGTCGGCATGAAAGCGGAGAACAAATGATGCTGAATTTAGAGGTCCCTCAAGTTCAAATTTCATCAGCAAGTGATAATTAAATCCAATTGAGTTGGAAACTGCAACTTTATTTGATTCATACGAGTAGCCAACCTTTTTATTTTGCCTTTCATACTGGCTTATTTAATGCAACTTTAAGAAACATTACTGACTGATTCTCTGTTAGATTCATTGCTAGATTGTATATATTTAATGCTACAAATGTTATTGGTTATGGAGTTGTGTCACACTACACTCTTCGCACTCATTAGGATAGTCATTCCTCAGGGATGGGTGCAATTACAACATAATTCTGATTATGTCATTCATTAAGAATTTGAGTACTGGGTTTATCAGCCTACTGTAATTATATTACCTGGTTTAAATGGAATGAACACACAGAGCTCAGTTTCTATAATATGTAGCTACATTGCAGAATCTTAATAAGTATAAGGTATATTGTTGTAAACGAACTAAAACAAATTAGTAAGCCTACATACTAATCATTCTCATTATGATGGATATATATATATATATATATATATACATATTATATTACAAATAACTATATCTATTGAGTTGATGCTACAATACCGTACAGGCTTTTACTTAAAAAATACTTTCACTCATTCACATCTTCGATGAGTGTCATCAAAGAGTAGTAAATTAGTACTACCACATCACTGCCAAGGGAGGTGGTCTCCATGCATGGGACTCCTGGCTGACACTGCACTAACAAAGGTCAGACCCTTAATGTCAACATGACCTTTCAATTTACTCATACACTTCACATATTTCTTAGGGATAGCCAGCTGGCATCATCATGCTGGAAGTTAGAAACATTTTATTTCATATTACAGCTCTTTCCTGGTCAGTTTGGCACTATTACTACACAATTTCTTTCTCTTTTTTTTTTTTTATTCATCAGAAGCATTCCCCCTCTTTCACATGCTTTTTAAAATGATACAGAATTAAAAAATATTTGGTCGCTACCGGGAATCGAACCCAGGACTGCTTGCCTGATGCACAAGAACCAAGTGTGTTAAGTAAGCGGTCCTGGGTTTGATTCCTGGTGGCGACCAAATATTTTTAATTCTGTATTATTTAAAAAAGCCTGTGAAGGAGAGAGAATTGTGAAATTATTTGGACGGATAATGTAATTCAGTGATTCTGCAGCAGGTGCTAGATTTTGTATTTAATGCAAATTACATTTTGAGCTATCACACTGCTAAAATGTGTTGACAAATCACCCTGGGCTATACATATACAATTCACTCATTGGCTAAATTTGAGTCCATCATCACAATGGTGGTGACAGATACCACTATATAAGAGTAATAACAGTTTCCTTTGCACTGTTTTATTACATGTGTCAAACTGCCCCCACAACTTGTTCAGTCTTGATCCGCCCACGTGCCTCTCCCCACTATGGCTTCAGAATTACCCAAACAACACTTGCCAAAAGCCACCACCAATGTAAACACTAAACAATCCTAATTAGCCAAGTCTTGGCAGCTAAAAGCAGCTGCCACATTGACCTGGGCCAGTCTTTGCCTTCCCCATAATGTGTCTGAGATAGTTAGTAAGACAGGTAGTTTGTTTTTGAGGATGATGAAGAACAGTCAATTATTCATGTGGTGTGTGTGGCTGGGGATATCCAGCTATACTATTGCTGTTTGTGAGATGATGGCCCATGAAGTCTGTGACAGAAGCTGTCTGGATAATCCTGAGATAAATTGGCCTCCAAAAGGATTTGTGGACTCTGAAAGAACTGTGAGGTGCTCCCTACGATGCCAGATGGAACCAGTGAGTTGTTTATCTTGTTGGCTATATACTGTAAACTCACAAGAAGAGGAAAATGCTAAGTGCTGTTGTGGTAATAATGTTTTATTTCTCCCTTTTACTGAGCAAACAAACTTACAGCTACAGTAGGAGTTTGTCAGTTTTAGAATTGTTTTACCTTTGGCTATAAAGCTTATGATGAAAGTAAAAGATAAGACAAGAGTTTTATACAATTGTAAATATTTTGGTTATTGCACATAGTGCAAACCCCCAGTGTAGACAACGGCAGAGATTGTTTGGACAAGCCCAGCCATGAGGAGACTATACATCCTGTGGTACACGTCACATAGGCTGTCAGACTAGTAAAGTATCTTATTTGTGTCATACTACTACCATATTATACAATTGATCATGGTACAAAGAAAATAAGACAGTTTTAATTGATAAATAGTTACCATACACAAAGTGGTTAGATCAAGGGAAACACAAGTAGATAAAGCATTAGCTAAATTTATAAAAATTTGTATGTAAATGAAATTGATTATAATGAAATTTCAGTGAATTTTCAAATAAATAAAAATAGCTGTTCTATTCATGATCTTAGATTTGTCTTTTAAAAGTGTTATTGTATACTGCATATGATGCTGTTCAACAACACTGCTCCCACTTTGTTTTGTCTCAGTGTCAAGCCACAACATTATTACTGGCACAAGTGTCAGTATGAAATACTTTAGATGGCTTTCACTCTCTTCTCTCTTTGATTCTTTATCTCTCGCACAGCACAACACCACCTGCTTCCAGGAATGCTTGGCACAGATCAGCACAATCTGCCCCAGTCCTTCGGTAAGTCCACTTGCAACCACTTCATTCCAATTTGAAGTGTTAATGAAGTCCTTCATAGATCAAAGAATTGGCCAAGGGCTATGGTAGTCCAAGATGCTGTCGTTAAATGAGTATGGCTGTAACAGACGGTCAAGAAGCAACATTTTTGGTACAATAAATAAGCTGAAATGATTTGCATAAGTGCTATACAAAAAAAATTGATTGGCAGCTAAATCAATCAGAATGGAGTGAATGTTCCTTAAAACAAAGTGTATGTGTGTGTTTGTGGTGTGTGTGTGTGTGTGGGGGGGGGGTGGGGGGGGGTATTTCTTAGCACTGTACATATACCATTCTATTCTTCATAACTTTATTGCTTCAGAGGTCATTTTGTGGAAACTTCTGTATTTTCTTACAGGGTTATTGTGATTCCATTAGTGGAAGGACTCAAAGAGAAGGCAATGACACTAATTTATTAACTCAATTGGTAACTCAAAAGTTACCAGATAACAACCTCCAAGTCTCAATTCCAATCAATAGTACCAAAAACAGTTCTCTTTATTACTACCTTGTGTTGGAGAACTTGTCTACTAACCAAACAGCATTCTTGCCAATAGTGAGTCTTTAAGGGGGTGGGGTCACAGCAAAATTGTAAAATAATACAAACACTCTAACAATAATCCAGAACTCATCAACAGTCACAATTGACCTGTCAGGACTGGTTTGCTATGACTTGGAAGTGTTTTATGCCGTGGATTCTGACCTAAGGAAGTTATCGCTGACTTCTCCACCCACTCTCATACCCAGTGAGTAGAAGTAACAGACTCCATTGTCCGCACATATTGAAAATGTTTGCATTCAAATATTGTTTTCGTGTTTGTTACAGTTAGAGCTTCCGTGCCCAATATCCTGCAAGTTAAGTTTGAAGAGAACTTCAGTTTTGTGAGGCAGGCCATTGTCAATATCTCTTGGAGTCCAGTAGATTCAGACAAGCTGTGTCACTACAGAGTGACCTTGATCCCTCTTTCGGACCAAGGAGACAAGATCTGCAGCAATCGATACTCTATTTCAGCGGTAGTGGACAAGGTGAATTGTAAAATGACATGGAGACACTCAATCATGATTGATGTAGCCAATTGTTTAATAATTTTGTAGTTTCAATCAAATGTATCGTTTGGAGAATCAGATGATAGTGATACAGCGCCACTCTACGACTGCATATACAATGTGACGGTATGTTCATTATTTGTATGCATATATCTTATGCCAAAGCTATAAAACAACATGTGTGATTATTACGTTGTATTATTTAAAACAATTCAGGTGCGAACATTTCCTGGTGGAGATTATATTACCAAAGTGTTGAACATTCAATGTAAGAATTGTACATAAGAGTTAAGTGCAGTCAATCAACAAAAAAGTGTGTTTAAGTTTTAAGTATAAAATAGGGCTGTGATGATTGAGAACACTATTATTACAGCCAAGAGTGATAGAACCAATACCAGCTTTTGAAAATTAAATTGTAAAATTGTTGACTATTTCCTCACACTTTTAATCTCCTTTTAGTTGCTCTCTTAAAAATTAATAGCAAGAACACTATATAATAAATTCACCACTTCTATTATTTTTAAATCACGTGACATTATTGTTACATTACAGACAATGGACCAGAGTCCATCCTGACTCTCCGTTGCCAGGCAATATATAATGCCAGCAAAGACAATTATGACATCTTGGGCAGCTGGTCTGTCTCTGATCCCAGAGCGGCGGAGGCCATTGAGGCCTACTCTGTAGTCCTGAAGAGGACATTCTTTGGTGACACACGAGCAGTGTCTATTCCTGGGTATTCTACCATGTCTATTAGTGTAAGTCAGTAATATAGCATTGTGACAGCTCAATCTTTGATGGATAGTGTGTTGCGTTTCCTGTGAGGGGATTCTTAGTTTTTAAAATTGGCCGCATTATATATTATGATACAGTAATTATTCTCAATTTTGATTTGTATTTTAGATAATGATGTTGACATAAAATGTGAAGATTAGGAATAAATTCACATTACAATAACTTTGTGCTTGAATGTATAGCTATTATACATCAAACGTAAACTGTTGGTATATAACTAGATCTGGGAGTGGGCAGCTGCTGTCTGTAGTTGTTTTTAAGTCTGTTTACTTGCTTGTTTGCTCAATTCCTTCTAAAATGCAAGCTTAATAGAAAGCCATAATTTTTAAGCAACTAATTCATTTTCTAAAATATAACACTAAATTCACCATCTTGAGAAGGAAACAGATGGCGCACATTAAACTATGATGATCAATATCTATTAATTTTTGTTTCAATTTTTTATACTGTTCTGTATCAGGAAACAACAGTGACATATCCAGACTTAAATTTCTTAACAGGAACTGGGTTCTATACCATATCTGTGAGTTTGTGTATCGATTCCTTGAAGATAAAATTAGAGTAACTATTATTATTTACAAGGTGTTTCCATTTCGCCTTCCTGACGACCATATCTACCGCTATCGAAACTCTTTGTTTCCTAGTGTATTTGCAAAAGTGTGCAGGATATGGGCCCCACCTAGAAATCCTGACCCCATCACCATGGTGACTATATATGACCCTTATTTCATTGATGGCTCGTTATTCTTCATCGTGAACTGGACCCTCCCGGCTTTTTATAATAACGAGATAAAGAGGATGGAAATCCAAGTGCTGTCTGGTTCTAGTGAATTAGTTACGACATTATTTTCATCTGCCACAGTTGAGGCAAGTATGAAATAAATTGAATGGGCATTAACAGAAGTGGTAAAAAAATAGCCAACACTGAAATTATATATTTAGGAAGAGAGCAAAGATATTGCGTTATGCATTGATATATCTTTGATTTCATTTTTTTAGATCATTACATCAGAAAGAATTAAAATTAATGATTTAGCATCATTTAACATTACAAATGGTACCCTTTATGTGCAGGTAAGTAGTCGGTACTTGATATTGCACATACTCCAAATAATAATTGGGAATTTTTGACTGTATAGGTAAGAATAAAAGATGGTTTAGATCTCTATGGCGAGTGGAGTCAACTATCATCACTTACTCTGGCACAAGTTCGAGTAGTCACAAGTGCCACGCCCACTGATACTGGTGAAACTGAACTAGGGGGTCTCCCAATGTACGCAGAAGTACTCATTGGCTTACTAGTACCGGCTATCTTCTTCGGCTGTATAGCATGCCTTGTATCACTACACTTCTCAATGAAACGTCGACAAAAGAAACGATACATTAAGAGATCTGTAAGTATATTCTCCAATTAAATATTTAATTGGTTTAAAGTTTAGGTTAATACATAGTCAAGACATTTGATAAAAAGTAAACTAAATTTTCTGCATTTACAAGAGAGTTGATTAAAATACAAAGCGACTGTTTCTACTTTGACTAAAAGAACTTAATATATTTTTATTGATATAGCTTAGTTGTAGTTTGGAAGACTAGACAAAGTTGAAATATTTGACATCAACTTCTGTACAATTAATATCAGTTCAGTTAATAAAATTGAAATGGACTCACATGATAATCTATTCTGATTATTGCACATGATAGCCCAGTGATATGGTCATTCTTTCAAGAACTTCCTCTCTAAAAAGATGGCCAGGAATCCTCCAACCATTACAGTCAACATTTTACCTGGATGCTTGGGAGGTTGCCCCTGAGGATATTACTATTTATGAGGACAGTGTATTAGGCAAAGGGTTCTTTGGTGAAGTCCACAAAGGTCAACTCAGTGGACGTACCCAAAAGAGGAGCTCTATCAGAGGAATGCGAGCACCTAGATTTTCTCTTGCAAGCGTTGTGGCCATAAAAAGACTTCAAAGTAAGTTGTCAATTCTACTTGTGGTTTTTGGCTATTGTTGGTTTGCTCTGTTCCATTCCTTTTGTTTTGCTATTGAAGTACATTTCAACCTAGCCATATCACTGAACTATATACAAGGCTTATGTAGAAATGTATTTCTGAATTGCTTGCCAAACAGAAATTTAAGTTCATATTGGCATCAGTAACTCTGTGAATGACTTCATTTAGTTGAAGTCAAAATGATTATAAAATAGAGTGGTTGCATACAGTAGGGAAATGTGGAGCATCATTTGGAGTAGGTTTATTCTTGTGACTATGATAGGATAGCTAGCTATCCTTTTCATTACCAGCATGAACTAATACTTCACAGTGTGAATCATTTTCCCAAATAATGCCCGCTCACAGGTCATGCTGATCAGCATGAAAAATCCAACTTCCTGAAGGAGATAGAGTTGATGAAGAAAGTTTCTGGAAATGACAACGACCTCAGCAAGTTTGTCGTGAACATGGTGGGATGCGTAACCACGAAGGAGCCAATGGTTCTCATTTTGGAATATATGAAATACGGCAATCTTTTGGAATACCTCAGATACGTCAGAAATCGCAAGGTAAGTGAAAAAAAGGATTATAATTATGGTACAACATGTCAACAACATTCTAGCCGATTTAACTGACATGCATAAGTGAATATATTGAAACATTGTCTGTACGAGTCCATATTCTCTGTATATTATCTTTACTTAATTGTTAATGAGAAGGTAAAGATCTGAGTGGGAGCATGCATTAAACTGAGAAGAAAACTGTCAGGATCTATAAATGACTTTTTGGCAACTTTAATACCACCTTACTTTTATTTTTCTTAGATTAAAGGAGGAGAAGTACTGATACCTGCTCCTTACTTGGTATGTTATTGACAAAGTGTTGACCTAATAGGGGATTTGCATGATGACATCACGTAACATCCTACCACGCCCACCGATGGTATCACTGCACACCGTGTCCCATTCAAAATGTATTAGTTTTGCTGACCGCCTGGTCTATTTTTTGCTGTAGCACCAGCGCCAGGCTGCACAGAGCTTCCAAATTACAGGAATAGCTTTATTATGAAATTTACTAACTGCTGATAGCAAAAGTTTAGGATTTTCAGCCCTGGCTATTGGAATTCCTGGGAGTGAAATTTGGTGATGGTT
>WLWI01000865.1_pt1 | contig 26665 bp, 27 predicted proteins | sample 6701501 | NCBI WGS metagenome assembly WLWI01 (sample SAMN12718690, study PRJNA515312) | sponge metagenome | isolation source: marine sponge | host: Mycale hentscheli | place: New Zealand: South Island, Marlborough, Capsize Point | collected 2014-11-01 | reverse complement strand
GCTACGACACAATTATTTCAAAAACCAGTTTCGGTATTTTTATAATATGCTGTAGCTATTGCTAATAGCTATCGTTGCAAATTTTAGGAGAGGAGCAAGTGGTTCCTGATTTTCCCATTTCACGAGTAAGTCTAACATTAAAAAATGAAACTAAATCCCAAGGAGATGCAACAACTGATGGAATAAAGGAATTGCAACTGTTTGCAGGAGATGACATATTTGCAAGTCATGAAGAATGAAAAGTGTGCTGGGTGGATGGATAAAGTGTGAATGTGAAGGTGTGATAATAGCTATATACAATCAATTGTTCTACAGCAATAATTTGCAGTATTGATTATTTTGCCTGAAGTAGATATCTTGAAAGGCTTTTCCAGCTTTCTTCCCACTGATTAACTGTGCTATCATCTGTATACCTATTAAAATAGTGAACATATAATTATTCTGAACGTATTATATTTAAATTATATAACCTCGATATATTATAATTGTCTAGAAAGGTTTCCACAGGTCTCATAAGTGCTCCTTCTGAACTAGTATCACTAGTCTTGATAGGCTCAGGTACCCAATAATGAGCAAGATATGGCACTGAGAAAATGTCAAGACAAAGAACACATGACTCGTTCTCTTCCACATTTGAACAAAACTTTTTAACTGCAGAGTTACAAACACAAACAAAAAAAACAGTAGCTAAAGTGCTAAAATGTTATCACAATTTTTTTTTACCCATCAATATAAGGTGTTTTCCATCTGCTGTGAAGCTGTAGTGAGTTGGTGAGTGAAACATCAGCCCATTACGCAGTTCAAACTTGTATATTGCCTCACTCTCACTTGGGTTCCAAAACACTGCACAGCCATCATCTTGTAAGGTAATCAGCTACAGATTTAGAAAAATAATATTTCGATTAATTAACACAAAATGATGGTAGTGCCTATTTTTACCAGCATGGGATAATGGGAGTCAGTAATAAAGGAAGTCAGTTTACCACTCAAGTCATATTCATTGGAAATGAACATGTCACCGTAGATTTGTTGCTGCTTGGCTGTCCTGGAATCACATTAATTGAATAATATAAGACCTAAAAAAAAGGTTTTGTATAGCTAATTAAATAGTACCTTGCTGTAAATGAAGTAGTGGAGTTGTGATTACTCTGACTGAGGTCCTCACTGAGATTTATATCTAGCAATTTTCCCAGCACTGAGCCCACACCAACATGATCATGTCCATACTTGTCATGGTAAAAGTCCAGTGCCGTGATCTTGTCAGGTGGCTTTGTACAGGAAACAACTCGTAGGCAGAAATCTGTTGTCACCACAAACAGTATATAGTGTTTTGAATTTTTTTGTACAATTAGGTATAGAAAACTGGAGCTGTCAATTGCAAATGCAGGCAGAGCTGAGGATGTATTGTTTTTTGTTGTTGTTGTTTTGTTTTTTGTTTTATTTGTTTTTTTTAAGTATCCAAACCGAGCTGAATGATGACAAGTCTTAAATTTTGTGACTCACTTGTCTTCATGTTCCATACTGCTACCACACCATTGCTAAGACCAAGTGCAAACATGCCACTGTCTTGGCTGATCCTGCTACACACTATAGCGCTGCTCTGAGGAACTCTTTTGATGGGTGGCAGGGTGGGAAGTTTGCCACCTTCCTTCACCGGATAGATTAGCAGCTGAGAATGACCCTCCCACCACAGTGCAACTGCACATGGCAACTCTGACACAAGCAAATATTTTGAAGTCACAATTTTAAAAATAAATATTTAACCCACATCATACACAAGTATTTTTTATACGTGGTCACACAAAGAACATCAAATATAAATTAAATACCCAAGTTCTCACCTTGCCTTAGTCCATTCTTGTAGTAAAGGAAGTGGTAAGTTGGCTTGTGTTCCTTGGAAGGTAAGTTCCCAGACTTCAATGGCAGTTGCCGTTTTTCCAAGGGCATAAAATCCTGCCTCTTATTCACAAAATGCTTCCACCTGTTCTCTAAATATTGCTCACTCAAGTAGTGAAGCTCTCCTGAAGGCAAAATCTGATTTTTCTCATCACATACACTAGAAAATATATAAGAATAACAATAATATTAGCTATAGTAAAGAACTTCCTGGTTCTATGGGGATTTGGACAATCTACTGTACTAAGCAGCAAGACTTAGTTGGGCGGAGCCCGACCTCTGCTGGGGAGAGGTCGGGTAACAAGCCTATACCCGGGTTTGTTCCCTGCTGCAACGTACGTTGCAGTCCAATCAGATTGAAGTGTGGTTAAATGCTAAAGGAAATTAGCTGACTCAGCAGAACAAACCCGGGTATTGGCTTGTTACCCGACCTCTCCCTTCAGAAGAGGTCGGGCTCCACCCAACTAAGCAAGACTCACTTAGTCACATCAAACAGCCATGCCATCAGCTTGGTGCTTTATCCTCATGCTATTCTGACTCACGCAAATTTATTACTCATAGCTAAGTCCTACCTCTGAAATACAGATGCTGGGCTGGCAGTAGCAGGGCAAGGTGTCAGTGGGTTGGGGTAAGGAATATAATACATCACTTGAATCTTGGAAAATGTCATATCTTGTGCCTACAAAAATTGAAAGAATTGCTTGTAAACAAATGCAAATTACAACTTTTTTTTTTTGTTAATCCACCTTTTCATTTTGCTCAATACCTTTGAGCAACTCTGCAATCCATTCACATGCTGGTAAATTGTACAGAGCTACAATGACTTCATCATCTGTACTGATGGGTGCAGGAGGCATCCCAGGCTTGTTAGCACTGGAACCTTTGCCACTGTTTTTAGAGGAGACTGCTGCTGATCGAGGCATGGCAGTAGTAGTAGCTGCAGTTGATGGACTGATGTCCTCTGTAGCTGGTGGACAATGGTAAGACACGACCAAATGGGATCCCACAGTGGACAAAAGAAAGTTTAAGATTTTTGAGGACTTTTCTTTGTGCTATGTATAGTATAATGAAAGATAAAGACTATTCCATGAAAAATGATAGCTTACTATATATGTGATGTCAATAACTTCATGTAAGGTACCTTTGAATAGCACCAAAACCTTAATAGCTACAAGAGAACATATAGTTACTAGTTACATTTATGCTTCATATATCACATACCTGCCTCTAGTTGAGCCATGATAACTAAGCCATCATTTTTCTTCACAGATTTGAGTGTACTAATTGAGTGCCTAAGATTTAATTCACTTACAATTTCAACATCCACGTTCTTCTCAGCCGGCTCCTCCACCACTTCCTTGCAGTTTCTATTATGCTTTAAGACATATACACTTGTCCCATTACCTAACACTACCATAGAATCTTCTCCACATTCAATGCCTGCGCATGCATTGTTTAGCAATTTTTTGTTGAACAGCATTCCATCAGCACCAGAGGGTATTTTTACCTGAGCTTCTTCTCTTACCCTAGCTACCTCCCGCTCTTCTATTCTGGTCCAGGTGTCTTTCAAAATGTCTCTAAGAATTTTATTAATAGTTTTGTAAGGTTGTGGAAGCTTGTCTTCCCACATTCCGGGGTCCTGGAGAAAGTCGCGATCGTCCATTGCTCCGTCCATGCTCCCATTTGATTTTGTCGCCAAGGTACCGATTGTGTAAAATTTTTATCAAATTAAACGAAGTAGTCCCTCAGACGGCTAAGTGGGCGTAGCATTTCATTTAGCAAGCTGTGAACCCCACGATTTCCCCAGGCCTCTCCTGATCCTGTCTTACTGCAACTAATCGAGGTAGTAGATCAAATTGCTGAGATGGAGGTTCAAGTTACTAAAATGGTGGAACTAATTGAAAAGACTTCGGGAAGAGATAAATTGTGCCGTCTGGTGCAATATGGAACTAAATTTGTGTATTGGCTGCTGGAGATTAGGGCTGTCAGTCCAGATTTAGTAGCTATTTTGAAACAGCTGGAGGGATCAATCAGTACTGCAAGGAAATGTGAGCTTTAAAATAGGCTATTATGATAATAGTGACTGTTTGGTCCATCAGAGTGGTGACTACAACATATATTTGGCCTTGTCTCTAAAATTTACCACATAAATAATATTTCTTTCTCCCCAATTCATTATGGTTTAAGCTAACTGAGAGCACTAGTACAAAAATTCATTTGTCTTTTTTTTATTTTTTTAAAATTCTATATCCACAATACGGCTACATTCCAAAAAAAGTAGCTCAATTTACTACAATGTGGTTTGAAAAGTTTCCATGACAATTATTCCATCAGTGAAAAAGTTGTAAAAGAGCCAACAATATTGACTGCTGAAGTGTCTTGTGTTGCACTATTCCTGAAACCCAAGTTATTTACTTCCTGTTATGATTGAAAGGAAGGGAATCCTATTGTGTTGTTAACTTTAATTTGTTGTGTTAACCAGTATTCAGATTGGGGACAAGTCTAACACAAGTACGGACTATTCTTCAGACCATTCAACTCGGCGATCCTTTTCTTCGTTTCCTTGTTACCCTTACTAAAATCAATCGAGGTGTTTATCTACTCATCGATCATTTCATCTGGGCCCATAGAACGCGCCTGATAACTATACGAGATAAATACTGGGCTCGGTATGCAAACCAATTTTGGTTTTTAGCCATATTTCTTGGGCTAGTCAGAGACATGTATGAACTTCTTAAGGCTCTTCGAAGAGAAAGAGAGAGAATGAAACAATACCAGAATTACCAGTCCGTAAACAAGCAAGCCCTCGGAAATGTGCTGCAGAATAACCCAGCTGTGTGTTTGGATGTGGTAAAGAACTGTGGAGATCTACTCATACCTCTTTCCAGACTGGACCATATCTATTTACCTGGAGGCATTGTGGGTCTTCTTGGTGTTGTGTCTTCTTTTGCTGGACTTGTTGCTACTTACAATAAACATTTGAAATTACGATTCAGTTAAAAAAAATTTATGTGTAAAAATTTGTGTTGATGTAAAGTATTTAATTTGTGTGATCAATAAATTAAGTTGCATCTAATCGTTTGGTACTGGTAACTTGGTTGGCCAAACGCTCAGTCATCCTCATCCTGTTTACTTCCGGTATCTTTAAATGGTAAGGTGTGGATTTAAGGGGCGTAGTTCGTGTCGGCAATGACGCAGCGGTCTCTAGTCTTGGACTGTGGCTTCGGTGATCCTGCCCTATAAAAATATATAGCTAGCTTTCGTGAGTTGTATACATTTGCGAAGTATGTCTGGAGACGTCGTTGACTTGGCAAAAGGCGGCATTGGAAAACTTTTCAGCCGCCCTAAGACAGAATATGTAAGTTTTGAATGAAATTGGAATAATTTTCCTTGTTTTGAGTGAGGAAGTTGTAATTGTGTAGGTTGAGCAGGTGGAACAGGACATCTCCATCAACCCCAAACCTTCTGATCTTATATTCTTCAAAAAATGTGAGAAATGCAAGGTCAGCCTAAAGAAGAGAGCAGCTAAATTTATCGTGGGTAAGTTGTGCTTGAAAGTGTATGCTGGATAGCTATGAATAATATACCCCACAGATTCATGTACAGACCTTGAGATAGAACTGGAGGAATCTTTGATGACAGGCACAATAGTGAGGAGCCAGTGGGAGTGTGATTAGAATGTGATGATCAATGTACAATTAGATGGCGCAACTAGAGTATCTTAGGTGTGAACCCTCAGTGCTGTAATTCACGGCGCTGGCTACTGAAAACCATTTCTTTGACAAAAAAAATTTCTCAGGCAGTTTCCCAATTATATAGGTATCAATAGATTATAGATTGATATCAGTGAAAACGGTAGAAGTAAATGCTATCTCCCTAGAGTAATGTGCAATAGACATTCACCTGTAGTTTCACAAAGCTTTAATTCCATCACTCAGTGTAAAACTTCACAATTAAACCCAAAGTGCAAAGCTTCCAGTCATACGGCAAAAAATTAACTTAGCTTAAGACTTAAGTCAAAACCAACAATTCTGGCACACAAGGTGCTTAAATCGTCCAGTACAACAGCCTGTGCCTCTGTCAATGCTCGAGTGGCCACCATTGCTGAGATCCATTGTTGAATGGACTGACTGTCATGACAATGAGTCTGCAAGTCCTGTGTCATGACTCTCAGTCTGTCAAAACACTGAGTCATTGCTGATTTTAATTCTGCCATGCATATGATGTGGTAATACACAGTCATGCTGAGTAAGAATGCGGGCAGTGAGATGCCATATTCATGAATGACACAAACATCTGTCATTTTTTTAACGACTATTTTGGCTGAATGACATGACATACAGTTTGTTGTCAGTTGCCACTTTTTTGTTTTGTAAGGTTGGGAGGGGAAGGTGAGAGATGTAGAGTTATTAATGCTTGTGTGTCAGTAACAATGACGACGGTGTATGTATTCATAATAATACATGAGCTGTGCCCAGTTGGTAAAGCATTGCCTTGAGCAGAATGGGTAAAGTGTCATCACATGGTAGAAGATAATTACGGAAGGAAACGAAGGTGATTAGAAACAATGACTAATAAGTAATTGTAACTAAATAAAATCAATGAAGACCAAACAGAGAAGTTGATATCTTCACAAAGCCTAAGTCCACAATGAAGAGAGGGACAGAGAGCCTGAGATGCAGGAGAGATAGACAAGGGGAGAAGGGAATTCATGACGACTCAAGGAGAAAGAGCTGAATAGAGGAAAGGCTAAGAAGAGCTGAAATGACTCAGGAAGAAAGAGAGCAGGAAAGAAATCAAGTAGTAGAGGATAACAAGAATGGATAAAAATACCTTATGTTACTGCATTCATAATTTTCAAATGATTACATCAAACGCCGATGTGTGGCAGGGTACTTGCTAATTATTATTGTTGTTGTTATTATTATTATTATTATTATCAGGAATTTGTAGACTGTCGAAGGGTGACATTAAAGGTGAATCCTCAGGAACCTTTGCCCACACTCACAGCAGAACGGTGCCATGACTTTCAGCTTTACTTCTACGAGCCTACAGCCATGGAGTCTATTTATACAGTGTATTGCTCTGGGTTCAAGGTCTTCTTCCAGGAGCCACATCAGAAAGAGAACAGCCTTGATGTTCCAACTGACGACTTTCAATATGTCACCAAATATCACGATAAGAAGTTCAAAACTTCACGGGTCTTGCGAGGTGAGGAGTTAAAAAAAGTTATGTCTCAAGTGGAGTAATCAATGAGAAGGGAAAAAAGGATTACTCAAAAATGACAAAATGCAACTTTTTGTCTTCTTTTTGAAGTTTTTTTTTTAAAATCTTACAGAAGGTGGAGGATATGCGATTTCTGAAGAGGACTTTAAAAAAGCTGAAGAAAAAGATGCTGAAAGTAAATATGATTTTTGTGGTTAGTTTATGAAGTACATATGTGATGCCACCGTTCCTCCTTTCTAGTTCAAAAGATGATGGAACTTTATTTGCGGCAACTCATTTCATTCACCCGTAAGCAAGGAAGCAGTAGTGCAGTGGACAGCTCTTTGGTGGATAATCTAGCTGCCATGCTCGGTCCTGGTCCTGGTGCAGCTAAGCCTGGCCAGGGAGGAAGAGGAAAGCCTGATCAGGGAGAAAGAGGAAACGAAAAGCCAAAACCTAACATTGCAGATGAAGATGACAAAAAGGAATATTTTGACAGCAAAGAAGAGCTGGCAAAGAAGCTTGACATGGTGACAGACTGGGTGAAGAACAGCAAACATGTCATAGTCTTTACTGGAGCAGGGATTAGCACCAGGTAAGTTTTGAAAGAGATGAAAGGTATTGAATGTGTGTGTGTGTGTGTGCGCGCTTTTGATTGTCACGTAAACTGATGTAACTGCCTCAAATAAGAGTGAAGCTTGAATTGTATTTGTTTTGTGTTGTAGATGTTCTCCAAGCCAAAGCATTTCCGTCATCCTTATCAACTGGATGTGTTTATAATTAAAGAGCATGCTTTACACAATCAACCGTTTTTTTGCAAATTTATAAAACAAGCATTTCTTGCTAACAAATGATTAAATACATAACCATTAGAGTTTGTTATTAATAGACCAGATGAAAAGGACCTAATCACTTCACATTAGTTCTTGACATGTGCATGTATTTGTGGGTTTTATAGCTGTGGTATCCCTGACTATCGAAGTGGTATGAACACGGTGTTGAAGACTGGGCCAGGTGTTTGGGAGCTGATGGCTAAGGAGAAAGAGCGTCCAGAGGGTGCCTCTGTGACCCCTATCATTAATGCTCTGCCATCGCTCACTCACATGGCTCTGGTACAACTTCACAAGGAAGGTGTGGTCAAGTGCACTGTATCGCAGAACATAGACGGCCTCCATCGCCGCAGTGGTTTGAAGAGGAGCAACTTGGCCGAACTTCACGGCAACACTAATCTGGAGACCTGCGAGAAGTGCAAAAGGCAATACCTGAGAGACTTTGAGACTCGGTAAGAATTTACAGAACAAAGACGTGTGTGAGAAAATAAACATGTGCGTGCATGTGTGTAGTGAAGCCAAGGGTGTGTTCAACCACGCCACTTCTCGTCGGTGTGAAATTCCTGACTGCCAAGGAGTCCTCAATGATTCCATCATTAATTTTGGAGAATCTCTCCCTGCAGAAGAGATACAGGCTGCCTTCAAGGAGAGCGAGGAGGCAGACTTGTGCATTGTTCTTGGCTCCAGCCTACGAGTCAGTCCTGCCAACCAAGTGCCTCTGAACATCCATCGCAGAGGACGAAAAGTCGTCATATGCAAGTATGTATATTTCTCCTCAAACAACTCTCGTTGAATTAGAGTGTGACGGCAGTCATTGAGTAATTTACTCTTTTTTTTCTCTTTTAATGGTCTTATTTTGCAGTACCTAGTTGTTGTTTTTTTTGTTTTGTTTTTGAAGTTTGTATTTTAGCTGGAAAACAAAGGGTAGTTACAACCTAATCTGGCATATCCAGACCCTTTACCAAACCACTACGCGGGGAAAGGGTCTGGTATCAAACCTATCCGATTTGTACCAGATGACAACATTCCTGTGTGGCCAATGAAATCGCTGTAAGCATATCATGATCAATTGGCGTTTTAAACGCCCATGCAACCTGAAGACAATGAATCAATTCAAATTACTTTAGACTCTGGTTGGGCACCCCCCCCCCCCCCCCCCCCCCCTTTCGCTCGCTAATAACTCCAAATGGTAAGGAAATACCTAAAGACTGGGACGAAGCACCTACCAGCATTAGACTAGCTTATTAAAAAAACAAAATAAAAAAACAGCGCTTAACAACCTATGTCTATACGGTATTGTGTGGGTTGTTGCTCGCAACAGGACCAACTGCACACTATTAATACCATTCCTCGAGTACATGGAGTTTATAGGCCTGGCACCAGACCCGTTTCCCATTTAACAGTTTGGTAAAGAGTCTGGCTATGCCAGACTAATTAAAACCAAGCATGTGGTCATACTTATATTCACTCAACATGTCTACTACTACTACTATACATGCTTAAGAATGTATTCATATATTCTTTTTAGCCTGCAGAAGATAAAAGAGTATAGTCCAGATGAGAACACAGTTCAAGTGTTTGCCAAGTGTGACGAGTTTACTGAAGGCCTCTGCCAGCGTCTGGGTGTGACCATTCCTCCATTTGTGCTGCACAGGAGAGCTCAAGTGGTCACCGATGCACCAGAACAAGACCAGGGAATTAAAATCACAGTCACTGGCCTCGACGTGGATGAAGACACCCCTTATTCCTTTATTAAGGTGTGCACTATATTGAAATAAAAAACTAAGTTTCATGAAGACATTATTACACTTTTCCAGTAAATCAGGAAATAGAAAATTGTCTGTGTACTATTGTCTCCCTTGAGATGTATAACAACTGGTGTGTGTGTTAGGCCATTGCTGCAGAGTATGAAGGAAACAAAATAGAAGTGAAGCAGGAGCCCTTCTCCATAGTCCTGCCACCAGAGTGCACTGCTCCACCTTCCACAGTCAGACTGCAATGCCAAGGGCACTATGGAGAGCCCACCATAGAGCTTGGCTGCCCTCCTGTGGGGGGCAAGGCAACTTACAGAATGTCTTATGAAGTACTTGCCAAAGGCAGTTGGGACGTAAAAGAACAATGAACACTTTTAAATTTGTGTTCAATAGTTATTTCATTGTTTACATTATTTTTTATTACATTGATTTGTTTCTAGAAGAAAATGTTTAATACGCCCAAACACAATTACTACAAATTTGAAAAGAAAAAAAATCTAATAGATAGTTGAAAATAGAGTGGCCAATACTGCTGTCCCAATAAACAGAAATACCTATAACGCCCTATGTTTGCTAGCTAACTTGCCAACCATCAGTACAAATAAAGTTACTGGCTTTCCTGTGAGAATGCTTCCACAAATGAAGTGACAATGTCCTTGAGCTTGGCGTCTGTGGTCTCAGTGATCTGGCCATCTTTGCGGATGGTATCTAGCAAGCCCTGGTGGGTGGATCTCATGTGCTGCAAGAAGGCTTGCTCAAAGGCTGTGATCTTGGATGTCTTCAGGTTGTCAAGATGTCCCCTCACACCAGCATACACTACAGCTACCTGGTCCTCAATGGCCATGGGAACTGGATAACACAATACCAATACAACAATGAGGTCCAATTTAAAATGACTTAACATTTAGACGTATTCAACAAATAACAGTTGTTTGAGAAAACCGGTCAAAATTGAGACAAAGTATAAATCGAGACTGGCACAACATTAAGCTCGTACATCCAGCGTTTGCGGTTAAATATACGTTTTACACATGACATAATGGCCCCACAAACAGCTCAAGTAAGGCACAATCATTTCCTGCCCTGCCCTCAGGAATTATCTTGTGTCAAACTGTCTGCACCATTCTCTTGTGTTTACCGTACTGTCCCTGCTTCAGGAGTTCAGTGAGCCTCTCTCCTCTCTTGAGTTGAGCCTGTGTGGCAGCATCCAAGTCAGAGCCAAACTGAGCAAAGGCAGCAACTTCGCGATATTGGGCCAGCTCCAGTTTCATGGAGCCTGCAACCTGCAACATTACAATCAACTTGTAAATATTCAGCAGCACTAGAGGGAGGGAGAGTGAAAAATGGTACGGACAGTGAGTGGTTTAGGTGGTCACAAATGATTACTACACACACAAGCCATGTTGAACATTGCCAACCTGTATGATAATCTCCCTAGCTATACTCCCATTTAAAAATAGGATAACTACAAATAAAAAATCTCCATATTTTTTGGCTAGAATGAACAAGGAAAACTAGACACCTCGGTTCTTCAGTTATAGAATGCCCAGGTCTTCTCTACATCCAACCAACTCACTCTCCGAACTCTAAAATCTCCACACATGAGTTTCCCACACAGTAATCCCTACATCTTCCATCCCTCCATCCGCCATCACTCACTTGCTTCATGGCCTTGATCTGAGCAGCAGACCCCACACGGCTCACAGACAGACCCACGTTGATGGCAGGACGGATGCCCTTGTAAAACAGCTCATTCTCCAAGAAGATCTGTCCGTCAGTGATGGAGATGACGTTGGTTGGGATATAAGCAGATACGTCTCCAGCCTGGGTCTCAATAACAGGAAGGGCAGTCAGCGACCCACCGCCATAGTCATCGTTCATTTTGGCAGCTCTCTCCAGAAGACGGGAATGGAGGTAGAACACGTCACCAGGGTAAGCCTCACGACCTGGAGGTCGGCGAAGCAGCAGAGACATCTGACGGTAAGCCACAGCCTAAAACAATTGCCAAACAAAGTTAACTTGCAATTCTTATCCTTAGAATAACAGGATAAGCTATATATAAGTACATCTCCAAACTTCAAACTCTACCACACTCAACTGAGTTAAACAAACCATACCTGTTTGGACAAATCGTCATAGATGATCAGAGCGTGCATGCCATTGTCTCTGAAGTACTCTCCCATAGCACAGCCAGAGTAGGGGGCCAAGAACTGCAGGGGGGCAGCATCTGATGCTGTGGCACTCACCACAATGGAATACTGCATGGCATCTGCATAACAACAACAACAACAACAACAATATGCCTGAATCATTTAAGAATTCAAGACCCAAGTCAGGATTATAAGTTTACAAGGGTTGGTATCCTATTCAATTGTGTGTGTGTTGCCTGGCTACTAGCTGCTGTATTATGTTAAACAATAGAACACAGCACAGAGCAACCCTCCAATTAATGCTCACCAGCATCACTGAGTCGTTTGACAATCTGAGCCACAGTACTCCTCTTCTGCCCAATGGCAACATAGATACAGTACAGCTTCTTCTCTGCAACATTTGAACACAAGTCAAGTGAAAGAACATAAGAAGATATTTTAAAGTAATGCCTTACTCTCATCATCTCCGTCATTGAACCGCTTCTGGTTTATGATGGTGTCAATAGCAATGGCAGTTTTTCTGAGGACACAAATGAACCAATAACCAACCATTCACCAGCCTATACATTGCCAGCCCCCAACTCTTCACCCACACGCTACAGCTTACCCAGTCTGCCTGTCACCAATGATGAGCTCTCTCTGGCCACGTCCGATGGGTACAAGACTGTCGACGGCTTTGATGCCCGTCTGCATGGGATCCTTCACAGAGATGCGAGGGATGATGCCAGGTGCCTTCAAACCCACTCGATACCTCTGATCGGTCTCTATCGTTCCCTGTAAAAACAAACAACAAAATCAAACCGATTCATAAATAAAACACCTCTAATATAAATCCTTATTGTAACAAACAAATTGACAATTTCTTCTTCCTTGCCCTATCTATAAATGACTATACTGAACTGATTACGACTAACCCATATCCTCAACACACAAAAAACCAAAGCTAAAAATTGTTGTAGCTAGTCCACCTTACTTTTCCATCAATAGCATTTCCCAGAGCATCCACGACTCGGCCAAGCATGTTCATGCCCACTGGCACATCCACAATGGCTCCAGTTCTCTTCACGACATCTCCTTCCCTGATGAGCTTGTCGTTGCCAAACACCACCACACCAACATTGTCAGGCTCCAAGTTGAGGGCCATACCCTGCATTAATTAAAGTCTCACATGCCTGCTATTGAGCTATACATACCACCAGATCCCTTCTAGGATCATGTGATCTGTTACTCACACACAAAAAAAAACAACCCTGGATAATTAGACCCAACTAGATATTTTGTGTACACTATTAGATTGACAATAACTTCTGTGCATGCTGTTGCCACTTAGTGTTACCTTCTATCTCCATAATTCCTCTATATTAATTTGCTTGGGCAACACGAGGTGTTAACAAACAAAATTGAACTCTGACCTTTAGACCACTGGAGAATTCCACCATTTCTTCTGCCTGGATGTTTTTCAGTCCATACACACGAGCAATACCGTCTCCGATACTGAGCACTCTGCCTGTCTCCTGCAGTTCTACCTGGTCAGTGAAGCCCATAATGCGTTGCTCCAAAATGGATGACACTTCTGCTGTAGCTGGTCCACCTACACACAAAGTTTAGTGTCCAAGTGCTTTATATCAGTAATTGGCACTTACCACTGGCCCATCTCGCAGAAACAGGCTGACACAGTTTCTGTACAGCAGGAGTCACAGAAGCTCTAGGCACCTGCCACAAACCCAGGCACATCAAATTCAAAAGGTGTGCTTTTATAGAAATTCTCCCACACAAACTCTTCGCTCACTCACTGTGTACAGGGTCCTTGAGAAGGCCCTCCCTAAATATCTGGCGGCTCTGAGCGATTGCATTCTTGTAGGGACTAGCCTGCGCAGGGTTTCCCTAGTTGTCAACGAGCTGACCTCCGCAGTGGGTATCACACAAACAAAATGGCCGCTTACAGCACTGTGTCGTAGCGCGCATGCTCAAACTGCTTTGCGGGTGGCAGTGGTAAAGAGACTAAATAAGAGGACTCCATGCTGAAATTAAAATACTTCCGGACATTAAAGTGAGGTAATACTGTTATGGACGCGGAAGAAGTACCCTTGGGTGGTAGGGAGTCGGAATGTCCGAAGAAGAAGCAGTTGCGCACAGGCAGAGTCTCCATTTTTGGAATAAAGTGCAATTACGGGACCGACGATCCGCTTTGTTTATCTGTTTTTGCGCTTGCGTTTAGAGCTACTTGGTGAGTTGAAGGTTGATTAGTGGTATTCCCAATTGAACCCAATGTCAATGACTCTCCTGCAGGCTTGCTTATGGCGTATTTCTTCTGTGTTACTACTTCATTCAGCCAGGATGCACCCTCTCAGAGCTCCCCTTGCTCCTTACAATCTCTCTGATAGGAATGGTGATTCTGCACGTAGGCATCTCACTAGTCTTCACAGCAGTGGCCGTTATTAGCAGCCTAGGCTCTCTGACACGACCTAAGCCTCGACAAAGTAACGTTTTCATGCTTCACGTTCTTCTGCTGCTGTGTGCGGTGGAGCTGGGCTGGCTGGTATTCAGCACCTACGTGGCAGGTGGGGCTGACTTGAGCTCAGCATCTACATGCACTGTTTACCAAAGGATAGTGAAGTTATTTTATATAGCTGTGGGGACAAGCTGGTTTATTAGCTTGCTACTCCTCATTTTCTTTTTTATCAACCTGGATCCTTGTGGATGCTGCACTGTTGTGGGTGTTGTTGATCGCATTGAATCCCATGAAGAAGAGAGGCGTGTCAGGTACAACAGACTGCAGCAGATTCAGCTGGGCGGGCATTCCTGCCTGTCCTGCTGTAGGAGGAGAAGGAACTTCTTCACCACATCAGCTTTAAACGATTTTGTCAGGATCTTAGGAGTCCTGTTTGGAGACCTTGACATCACTTTCAGTGACCTTACAACTGGCTTACTTCTGTCTGGAAACTACCAGTACCAGCTCTACAAGAAGGGAAAGAATCCAACAGAGGAGCTGAGAAAAGTAATAACTTATGCAATGCACGGATGTTTGTATAAGCTAAATGAAATTGAAAAGATTAACTAACATTATGTTAATTTTCAGGCCACTGTCAAATTGCTAAGAGAAAATGGCAGCGTTTCATCAACATACGATACTCCTGGCTCGAGACCACTGTCCGAACAAGAAGTGGAAGAGGTAGTGACAGCAGTTAGAGTTGACCCTGTTCATTTTATTTGTGTGTGTGTGTGTTTGTTTAGTTGTCAGCTCAATGTCGTGCTTACATCCCCTACACTCTAGCCTCGTACACTGGAATCACCTGCTACTCTGATTCCACGTGCATGGCAACTTTGACACAATGCAGAGCAGCAAGGTATTATTATTATTATTATTGTTGTTGTTATTGTTGTTGTTGTTGTGATGTTATTATTATTGTTATTATTATTGTTATTGTTACTGTTATGTGTTATATTTTACTATTCCTCACTGGTTCCTGTTACAGAGGTTGTCTCTGCTACCCGTATTGCCGTTCCAGGCGGTTTGAAGGTGACGGTCTGGTAGCCAATGCGTCAGTTTTATCCACAACTTTGGGAATGCCCCAGAGCAATATTGTAACAGCATCATTCGTCAACTCTGTCTATACGCTTCCCTACTTTGTCATCAATGATCCTATCAGGAAGGAACTGGTGGTGACCATCAGGGGGACTTTTTCAATCCACGTAGGCTTCCAGTAGTTTCTTTTATCCCAGTGACTTCAAAGTGGTGTGTCCCTTATATGTGCTCTTGCAGGATGCTCTGACTGACTTCTCTGTGGCATTTGTGAAGTTTCCAGAAGGGCTTCTAGGTGTGGAGAACGCATTTGTACATCGGGTAAATATCCATCTTTGTTTAGTGCTCTTCTATTTAGGGAAAGTGAAGCTTTTGTTATGCTTGGTGATTGACTGGTCACCCAATGTTTGCCACACCCATGCTATATTGTGTCTATTTCGAGGCATTTAAGGCATGCATATTCAATAGGATCACCAGTGGAATCCATTTTATGTGTACATATGTATAGTGATTCATTATGTGCAGATGTTCAGTTCATCACTGCACTTACATCTCATTCAAAACAGTGCTTAAACTAATTGGTAATGATTTTCCTTTAGGGATTCTACACTTCTGCAAAATTGATATATGAGAAACTGATGGAGAATGAAGACTTCACAAACATTCTATCTTCCAACGAGGTGGACTCCTTTACCCAACCTCTATAATGTTAAATTTCATATTTCTGTCCTTTTGTATGCAGTTTGACAAATTTTTGATCACAGCTCATTCTCTTGGGGCAGCGGCGGGAGCTATTCTCACGATAATATTCAAGGAGGAGCACAAGGATAAGCCCTGGGTAGACAAGTTGGAGGCATTCCTTTTTGCTACTCCTGGAGCTGTCATGAAGTGAGTCAGTAACAGTTGCACATACGTAAGGTTGAGAGCTCTAGTGTGTGTGTGTGTGTGTGTGTGTGTGTGTGTGAGATGTATGTGTGTGTGTGAGGTGGATGTGTGTTATATTTGTGCATATGTTATATTGTTAGACGTACAATCTACTAACTAAATAAGACTCACAGTTAATTAGGTTGCAAAAATGCATGCAGTCATAACTTTGTTAAAAGTGTGTCTACCATACGATGGAATTAAACAGCGGCACTTATACAGTGACAGCTTGGACTTCTGAGAGACAGGCAAGTTTTAAAGTTGACATCAGATAGAGAGAGAGTGAGCCAGTTGTAATAGTGATTCACAAGTTGATTCAGTTAACTTGCCAAGTAGATGTGACAATCAAGTTTTTTGCGTCTAATTATGCTATACGAGTGATAATGGGATGGAGGGCAGCCACCTAACCTAAACACATACACTTATAATCATGTGCTACAGATTGACTGTATATTACAAAATATCTCGTATTGACAACAAAATTTCTAGTGGAACATGTCACCATATAAATATATATGTGCAAGTACAGTGTTTACATGCAGTTCATGAATATCATTAACACAGACTTCTTCAAATTCACTCACTTTTTGCTGTCAATACACAAGTTTGTGTTTTGTAGCCGTCTTAGTATTTGTATATGACTAGTCATTAGCTTCCAGCTGCTTTATTGTTTGTCGCTGTAGCTATTCTCTGGCGGAGAAGACCAAAGAATTCATGACTACTGTGGTGGCTTCCAACGACATAGTGCCCAGGTAATGTAGACTTGAGATACATATTTGAATATCTTGTTTAAAATTGTGATGCACACAAACATATGCATGCACACACATTACACACACAAACACATACACACACACACACAAACACTCACTCGTTCACTTACACTGCACACATTCACACACACACAAACATTTATATGTGGACACTTGTGTGCAGGGCATCAATTAGAGCGTTTGGTTACCTGCGACTGCTGATAGAGACGATGTTGACAACAGTCGATAGCTCCAAGAATCGAGTCCTGTGCTGTACTGGTCGTAGCTGGTGGCATTGCTGCCCACCTCGCATACCACAAAGAGAAGACATTGTAGGCCTCGAGGAGTTGTCCCAGCAAAGTACGCCAGAATCTTGTGATGGTGAGGATGAGTTTGAGAGGCTGAGGAGCTACCTTCCTTTCACTGTTTTGAACCCAAGGAGGCGGAACAGTGAGCATGCTTTGCATTTGATTCGGTCCATCAGGGAGTGCATGGGCGGGGCTTTGGAGACGGATAAACAGCCTCTAATGTTCATGCCAGGTCGGATCTTGCATTTAGAGGAACCAGATCAATATAGCACGTGAGTTAATGAGGTGTGGGAGGAGGAACCAGATTAATAATAGCTTGTGAGCTAATTGAGGTGTGGGAAAGTGGGAGGAGTGTGTGTGTGTGTGTGAATGTTTGTGCCGGTCTCTAGAACTGCAGACCTATCAGTGGTGCTCAATAAATAGTATGAAGTGCTGTTAAAGCACACCTTCTGCTATATCAACATCTGTTGATATTGCCATGCCAAATAAAGGCAAATATTTTGCAACTTTTCCAATACTATTTGAGGACGAACAAAGTTGACAAGATATTTTCATATCTATTTTAAGGGAAATTTTTATTATAATGTACGTAAATTGAGCATACTACAGCGTGACTCATTCCTCGCAGTTCGTTTGTTGCCTTAATGATTAACTAGTGCTTCAGAGTACAGTGAGCAAGTCAAAACAAAACTAATATACTCTATGGGTTGCCTACATATTTGCAGTGCAATGATTATTCTGTACTGGCTTTAAGAAATCAACTCTTTGGTTTGTAAGTCTGTCATTTATTTTGCTGTCATGCTAAAGCAATCATGGTACTGCAGAAGACATTAGCACGCATGTGCAAAATGGAGTTAAAAAATACATGAAGATTGGGTTTAAGATGGTAATATTATCTAGTGAGCACAATAAATGCTTTAGCCTGTCTGTCAGCTAACTTGCTATTGGAAGAGATTACTCCAGGCAACAATTTGATAAAATCACTTGTGAGTCCAGCTACAATTAAGAGCAAACAGAGTTGATGTATCAGAAAACTTCTAACCTCCGTACAGCATACAGAATAGATGGAATCAACATTTACTCTCTGGTCCAACCACCATGCATCCTATATAGCAAAGCAACTTGATCCAAGCTGCTTTAAAACATGAAGCAAGCTAGACAGTGTTAGGGATGTTTTTAGAAGCTCAGAGTTTGTTGTCATGAGCTACTACTGTGAGAATGACTAGGGCTACCTGAGACTTTTTTTTTTCTTCACTTAGTAAGCTTTTTTTTTTTTTTTTTTTTTGCTTTTTTTTGTTGTTGTTTTTGCTTTTTTTGCTTTTTTTTTTGACAAGAGAGTAACATATTTAGCTATTTGAAAAGGTAGAAACTAGAAACAACCATTATGACAGGTAAAGTTTTGTTCTTTAAGGATGGCCGCACATAGCAACGCGCACCAGATCCGGACATTAATTTATTCCCCGCCAATACCCCACCATTTGATAATACGCGAGCAGAAACAATCGTGCAGTAGTAGCAGAAGTATACTTTGCGAAATTGTAGTGTTTTAGTTTAGCTTCTTGTTGTCTCGTATCCGTTTACAGCAACTCTCCATACGTCGTCTGAGCTCACACAGCAAGGTGCACCAGGCTGCCTCTCCTCCTGTAGCCGTTCTCTGGACTCTGCGCACCTGAACTCAAGCGGATGGATATACCAGGCTCGATTTCTGTGGAGCGAAGACTTCCCAAGCTGCGCAGATCTAATACCTTCACCTATAGCTATCTCCAATAAACTGCTCTCTCTTCTGACTCTCTTGTTATTGTTGTATTGATGTTTGTTTACGCTTGAGATAGGCGGGCTCTTTTTAGAACCAATACAAACTAATTGAAAAAAAATTGCTCGTAGTACGAGATATGGGGGTGGGGCTATTTCTTAAGAATTGCGAGTGGAATTAAAGTTCCAAATTTTGTAACAGTTTTTCTTGGAATCTAATAATGAGAACGACACAAAAATTTTATACACGGGTAAACAAAAAAAAAATGAACTGCACCACAACGAGAATTATTCAATATCTTATAAATAGAAAAAATTGCGAATATATGTGTTTGTGAGGCTAATCCCAGTTCTTTTAGTATCATAAAGTAATATTGAAATGGATAAGAACTTGTTGTCTTGCAGTAGAGTATCGGCTCGGCTAGTAGTGCACCAAATTGCGGAGCTCCAACTTACCGCACCGCTCCAAAAAAAGTGCTACAAAGTTTTATAACCAGGCCCCGATATTTCCTGATATTTCCTCCAGATTCGCTCTAAAATTAGTGAGCGGCTCCTTCGGCAGGTATTGTGTCCTTGTATTGTAGTAGAGAAGCCCCTGTAAGTATACAATAGTAGTAATCGTGCATAGCAACCATCAACAAAAAATTGCGTAGGCGGTGTGCGGCCACCATTTGTGCACAAGCACACTGACACGACTGTAGCAATAAATCACTAGCTAGCTATTACAAAATCATTGCTCAGACTAAACTGGTTGTCTCTCTTTCACGGGTTTTTTTTAAATATAGAATTTTAAAATGTTTCTATTTCTTTGAATTTCGGACTGATTTTTGAGTACATGTGAAGCTAGCTTTGTGTAAGTATAACTAGTTTTTTATCCTTATCGTCACGTCATAATCACATGAACAAATAATTTCTTGCCACCTGTGGTAGTTTTGCTTTATGCTGAAAGTTAACCGAGTGCTTGAATTAGAGTTCCACATTAAAAAGTGCATATACTGGGAGTGTCTCTTACATGTTTAACTTCTTCTCTTATGAAGACAGTATTTACATCTGCCATTTTCATTGCTCAAGCTATATTGATACCTCTTTAGGAATAGCCAAATGAATTAATCTTCACATTTCTTTCTCAGCTTTCTTTTACTGGTTCTCTCTCTTAAAATGTGCTGCAACATAGCACCGTGCATGCACCAGGAATACTGCATGTCAATATACTGCATCAATGTGGTCGAGCTATTAGAAAAGACTCAATGTAGGCAATATTGGTTGGGAAAATCTTGGAGTAGTTGTACTGATCTCTATAGGAATGCCTGAGCTCAGTACAATATAACATGAAGATTATGTGCACACTGTAATTATTGCCTCTTTTATTCACTTTCTTGTGTTGTAAATACAGTAGTTGAGTGGTATTGTTTCTTATTGTAGATGCAGTGGTTTAGAAGATGTCAAAGTCACAAGCAGTTGGAAAGCCAGAGAAGCTCTGTCTGGCATTTTCATTCATCCTGATATGATTGGGGACCATTTACCAAACCGTTACGAAAGCCATATAAAACGTTTTGGAATTTAGTATAGTCACAATGGCATAAATTATTTTTAACTATCATTAAACTTGCATCATTTCGATAGTCTCATCAAATACAATTTTATGATAATTGTAATAATAGCTAACAATTACAATAACAACAATAATAACAATAATGACAAAAACAGCAATAATAATAATAAATAATATGATTGATGCATGAATACATTGATTGTACACTGTTAACTCTGCACAGATGGATCGTCTAGCAGTGATTCACGAAGTTCAGAAAAAGTTGGAGGTCGATACATTGGCCTTCTTGTGACCACATCGGTGTTTCTATCACCAATATCATCTAGATTCTCATTTTCAACCACAGTGACAGAGGTGGTGCCCACACTTCTTTCAAACGATTCAACTTGTTTAGGTTTCTGTCGTACCAAATTAGTGAGTTTGTGTTTCAGTGAAGGAAAAGCAGTCCACAAGTGCCAAATGAACATTACAGTGCAAGAAAGATAGGCAAATATAACCAGCACAATGATAGCCATTTTCTGACTGTGCTCATACCCTGTGAGTTGAGTGTTGGTGCTTTCTATGTCGGCCAAGTCTTCAGACACTCCGAGAAGATTGAGAAAGAGAAAGTAAAACAGGGAAATGAAATTCATCAAGCTGAGGATGAGCAGCAGGAAGCTATCAAAACAATTTTGTGCGACATTTTTGTAAGGCTGCAGCATTCCTTGCACGAAAGATACAATCCAGAGGAACAGTTGCAAGGCAAACAGGTTGTATGGTGGAGGTGTCAAGTAGAAGAAGAAGAGTGGGAATATGCGAAGTAGAAGTCTAAAGCTAACCCAAAATCTGAACTGAGGCTTCAATGGAGCCCATACAGCATCGAGGAATGGTATAAAATGTGACAAGAACCGAATGTGCTTTAATGATAAATTGAGCAAGCACACAAATGGTAGAGGAATCAGGAAGAAGATCAGAACCACAATGGAGAAAACTGCCAAGGCTGCATGATAGCCTCTGAAATAATCTTGACTGGGATCAACCTGCCAGCGAACCTGGTTTTCTGGCATGTTGTCGGCATTGAATACAGTCACTGTCGTAGCTGACAAGACGTGGACACAAGACTCCAAGAAAGAGTAATATGTCATGATGAGGATGGTGACAAACAAGTGAGTAGGAGTGCAGCAACGCTTGGACAGCCACAGGGAGAACCTGCTGGATTTCTCTGCCAGTATGTATATCAACAGCAGGATGAAGTAAAGGTAAGTTGGAAAGACAAACCTCAAAGTAGCCGCCTGGAGTGCTGTGAGACCATTGAAAAAACATGTCTGAAATCCAACCTTGAGACTAAGCCAAGAAAACAATACAAAGACGGAGTTAAAATTGCGAGCATAAATTGGGCCATAAAGACTCAAAATGTTGGAAAAGAATAGAAGCCCATTTAGAAAACCTCCAGATATTGTGAAGTTTAGTTGCATTAGAATTGCCACGAGGGCAATACCCCACAGCAGGAAGACTATAAGCATGAAAAGATAGGCATTGGAGCATTCAGCACAGCTATTAGAACCCAAGGTAAGGCTGAAACCTTCTGAACAGCTGCCACAGCCCAGGCCAGAACGGTTGTAACTAGGGTTACACCGACTGTCAATGGTGCTTAAATTCCTATCAAATATTGACACAGTGCGTTTGCAATAGTCAAATGGGCAGACTACGATATTCAAGATTCTTTGGTCATCAAGACCCACCCACATATTCACGGGGACTAACAGTTGACCATCACTAGTGCAGAAGACATTGTTGCTGGCCAGATTTTCATAGCAAGTGCAGTTGCTATTATCTCCATTGTAATAGAATCCATCTGGGCATTCTTCAAATACAACATTAATATTCCATTCGACTGAGAAAGGCTCATCAGTGAAGAGAGTTACAGTAGCATTAGTTCCCGTGGCATTAGACATTGTGGTTGTCAGGTAGAAAGGAGAAACCTCAGTGCTGTTGTAGTTTATGAAAGTATAGTTTCTTCCTATCACTGATCTTGTGTTGGGCTGGTAAGACCTTGACGATACTGAAGTTGGAACCAGTCTGTTGAATCCGTCGTAGCTGGCCAGCTCTATCTTAGTCTGGATTCCTGGAGCCACTTTTAGTTCATATGCAAGTCCAGAGTCTGGCAGTGAAGCTTTTAAAGAAGTCACTGGAGTGGCAACTTCAACAACGTTGTCAGGAGGACGGTCAAATTCAAAGGGAGTAGTGAAATTGTACTTGCCATTGACATTTTGTTGAACTGCATAAAATATCTCCAACAAGCTGATATCCTTCAGAGTGTAGACATGTTTCTGCCTAAATTCTTGGGCCCACAAGCACTCTTCAAAGGTTGCACCGTATATCATGGAACCAAGCAGTGCCTCATTGCCTTCAAATGTTAGTCTGTTGTTGAAAGTAGTTACATCACCGCAGATAGTATTTTCAGACTGAAGACACTCGACATTGACTTCGAATAGCAAGAAGCAAAAGTTCAGTGGATCTGGAATCAGGTTTCTGACATTGACATAAACAGCACCTCCTGCAACTGCTGCTACATTCTTGAGGAAGTAAACTCTGGCGTTTTCTGCTAGCACAATATATCCATAGTTGACCATTTGAATGGCTCCTCCATAAGATGCGCTGTTGTTAAAGAAAGTGGTGTTGTCTTGAAATTGCACTAAGCTAGAATCTGACTTCAAAGAAGAACCTTCACTATGCATCAACGAGTTATTCCCTGCAAAGAAAGCCATAAAGTTGGTTAAATGAATAATGGCAGATGAATCGATAGGAGATTGAATTCTCTGTTCTGTGATCAGCCTGTTTCCCACTGCTGTGACATTTATTAATGCTAGGATTGTTCCACTTTTGTATGGGTTGAATTTCTGATCTAGAGCATATACAGCAGGACCATTGATAGCTTGGTTATCTTGAAACACACATCCAATCAGCTCAATTCTACTCCTATTTTGCAGTGGCACGGCATAATTGAATAAAGACAGGATGGCCACTGTCCCTGCAAAGGCATAGTTGCCTTGGAACCAGCAGTCTATTACCCTGACTGTGGCAAAGGTGGAATTAGCCATTACTTTATTGGCGGCAAACCTCGGCTGGATGGAATCCAGCAGTATTTGTATAGCTCCACCGAATGTGGGAAACCTCAGCGATTCTTGATAAGTTGTAAAAGGTATCCCATTGGATTCAAATTCACAGTGGATGAAAGATACCTGGGAACTGACTCCAGTGAAGATGGCCACAAATGCTCCATTCCCAAGTATGCTGGTGTTGTTTCGGAATGTAGTGTTGTAAACTGCTACATTGACTCGGAACAGGAGTTGAGTGAGAGCCACAGACAGGCCACCGCCTCCACCGGCCAACAGCTGGGGGGTATCTTGAGATAAAGTGAAGAAAGCATTATAGCGAGCCAAGGCACTGCTGTAGCCACAATAGTAGTTATTAGAGAAGACACAGTCAATTACTTGGGTAACTGGGTTGCTGCGAATCAGTCCATCCAGGTAGTCATGGTAAAGTAGCATGGCTCCACCCCCAAGGTTCAAAATTGTATCATTATTAGTGTCCAAGCAGAGAAACAGACCATTACTTTTGAACACAACCTTGCTAAGGAGTGGTTCACCCATCAAGTTAATGCCCATGAAGGCTAGACCTCTAGTATTAGATATCTGGCAGCTAACCAACCTAAAATTGTAAGTGTTTCCTACCACGATGGCTATGTACTGGTTCGACTGGTTACTGAACTGGAAAAAGAAGTCGATGTCCATCTTCGCTTGCGCTGAGAACATCATAAAATGTTCCAAATTCATTCCACAATTGTCCATTTCAAAGCCAGATAATGTAAGACCGGACATGTTATAGAAGGCCAAGCCCATCCCCAAAGTACACTTTATGTAAGCAGCTCCATTTCCAACAATTCTGAGATCAGCAATGTCTCTTACCACTGAAAACTCCCTGATGCAGTGCTCTCCTGGTTCAAGCTGCAGACTTATATTACTCTCTCCTGTCAAATTCACCAAAATTCTATTCAGAGAACTGGCTGAGCTCTGTACACTGGAACAAGGACTTGCCTCTACAAGTACTCCATCAGCAAAGCTATACTGGTCTTGTAGAATGCAAGCTACTGTAAGCCAACTTATCAACAAACTTTGAAGCCAAGAAAGACATAAGTTCTTATCCAACTTCATTTTAAACTTGCTTTGGGACACTGAAGTGCATATGTATTTATGTATCCAAATAAGTCAGTTACACCCCCCTACTCACCATAACCGCTTATGGCCATACAAATACACACGCACTACGCTAGACAGAGCATGAATATCATTACTTAATGAATAAAAGAACTACAGGTATATTGATTTTACTGGTTACTGTTAAACAGCTTTCATTTGTATACAGTACTAGGTCTGCACATGCCCAGTTTCTGTTATTGTCATTGTCTTGCCTTTAATACTGCACTGTAGTATCAAAAATAGCATTTTTTAAGAAACACCAGGAGAGCTATATAACATTAATTGCTAAAAAAAAAATAATTTTTTTTTTTATAAAAACAAAACAAAAAACAACAACAACAACAACAAAAAAAAACAGTCTGCTTTATTTTTCTGGTGACAGCACCACTTTACATCCTCCTCCACTCATGAGCAATTTAAATGCCTGGAGTTGAAATAGAACAATAATAAAAGTAAGCCATTACCACAGCAATAATGGGCAAGACAGGATTGCCACATCACTCATCATGTGCCTTACCTCTTCAAACTGACTCATGGGAATATCATGAGTAACAAACAGTCCAGTGTCTATCCTGCATGTCATAATGATTTATCATACTCCTCTATGACACAAAAACAACACTCACTTCTTCTCTGCAAATATCTTCTCTGTCTCCTCCCAAGTATGAAATATCTTTCTGCCATGGACTGTCTTCAAGGTGAGAGATTTAAACACCACATTCTCCAGAGGCTTCTCCACATGTATTGGAGTCTATAAAATCATCACAAGAGGATTCATACTGTAAAGTGGCAGTCATGTGATTATCACATGATTAAAAAAAATTACCTTAGGCAATCCAATCATGCCTATGTAGCCTCCTTTTCTGTATGCACCAAACACATACAAATTATTAAATTGTAGACATCCCAATATGGAAGTACCTTAACAAGGAGAAGCAATTGTTCACCATGTACTCTGCTCCAGTGCACTCCAGCAAGCGACCCACACCGTCTCCCCCAGTCAACTCCATTACTATAGAACCATTCAGATCAGCCATGCTTCATCAATGGATTAAGTTGCACAATTATAGCTATATTAGTTATAACCTCATGAAGATTGTAATAATGCTTTTGGATCATGTACTGAATAATACAAATATATATGGGCTGGCAAAATGTGGCATTGATTTTATCATAGGATTAGGCAATTAGCTGAGATGTCTAGATATCTTGACTGTGTTGATTTAAGAAACACACAAAAGACAATTGTAGGTTTACATGCAATGCAATAGCATGACTTTATTTGTTATATTCCTAGTACCTACAGATGTAGCAATCATGGCCATTTTAGTTGCATGTTTATAATGTAGCTGCATACATGCTTATGCAAAATTGACTAAATTCGCGATTATGTGACCTCATACAAAATGATAGGTGCTTGAAATAACTGCAACTCAAGCATGAATGTACCATGGCAGTTTACATTTAGCAATCTTTATATTGGTTACCCATGCCTACTGCTATGCCATGTAAGTATTATTGCCGATTTCTGCCGTAACTCTACTTTTTAAAAAAAATCAAAACAGTGTAGCACACAGGTCCTGTGCTCACCAAAGTTTTAGTTTTGCTTAACCCTCTCACCGGCAGATAAAATTCAGTTATTTATTTTTTCTATATGAATAATGTTTAAAAATAAATATAAAATCAGGAGTTCAAAAAAGTACCTAGCAACCATATATCACGTGAAAGTACATGTATTGTTCAACATTTTTGGTCAAATTTGGTTGCTTAGCAACAAACCA
>WLWI01000864.1_pt1 | contig 26677 bp, 18 predicted proteins | sample 6701501 | NCBI WGS metagenome assembly WLWI01 (sample SAMN12718690, study PRJNA515312) | sponge metagenome | isolation source: marine sponge | host: Mycale hentscheli | place: New Zealand: South Island, Marlborough, Capsize Point | collected 2014-11-01 | reverse complement strand
AGTTATAACAAGTCACAAGCAATATAACAGACAATTCATTTTATCAGGAGCAAATTTGTTCCTCAGACATTACTACTGCCAACTTCCTTGTTGCTAAGCGTCAGTGAATATGACTTGAACAGCAATGCCATAAGCCTACTGAGTGGAAGGATATGATTCAATATAGCAATGTCTCTTACCCTTTCCACCTGTAAACGTTCGTCAAGTAAACAATAATAAAGTTAATTAACTGATAAGAAAAATTACCCAACAACAATAAATCATTGTTGCTTATGAGTTTTAAATAACATTACAACTGGAAAAGAGGAATAGAGTCTATACAAGCACAACCATTCTAATTTCATTCAGGTGTGCCATGGCATTGGAGTAACACTCATACTACAAGTGATGGTAATGTTCTTTTTGCCATATTATCTCTGTTTCCTGAGCTCTATATAATATAATAACTATAGAGGTAACCTTTGGTTCTGGCTCACTCCCTGAATCTGAGCTCTAACAATCACTGGGTGAGCTGTCTGGAGTCTGTACAGCATCTTCAAGGGTTGTTACGTTTTCAGAAGTAACTATCTAAGCTCCAGTAAACTCGTACACTTTACTGTCAACCTCTCCGCCCCTTTCTCTTTATCAGACTCAGAAAGCCAGCAGTCACTCAAACAGACAGTCTAACTACGAAGCCATTACTGCTGCATCAGCATATTGGTTGACGTCACAGTTTCTTACATTATCTTGAAGGCGAGTTAAAAATATAAAATATATGTAAAACTACTGCTTTAGCATAGCTATCTATATTTTGATGCTTTACTGACATTGACAGCTAGAGCAATTCTGTTTTTATGATTGTATTTTGTGACCACAGGTAGTCAGACCACCACAAGGCGGTTGGCATTCTGTTTAGACCACACCCATTTCAGTCAGCTAGATTCAGAATGACAGCATAGAAGCTTTATAAATTATCATCGGATATCTGACAGGCAGAGCTCTAACTGTACAATGAGGGGGAAAAAAAAGCCTTGCTTTAATTTGGACTGGTCACACAAGGAGTAAGCACTGCCCTGCACTATTGGCGTCTCATTGAATGGATGAAATACAAACATTGTGATAAAATAAACAAACAACAACAACAACAACAAAATCCAAACAGCTAATAAAGTTTTTGCAAAAGAACGCCAATTATCACTTACTGGTTAGCGACCCTGGGTCCAGGGAGTTCGAAATTAGGTGACCTATCAATTGTTCTCCAACTGTTGAGCATTCCGACTTCATGCCGCAGTCTGATGGTGTACTCCAAGTTAGAGCCATTCAAGTTGTTAAACACAATCCCTACAGAAGGAAAAAAAAAATTGCAACAATTCTTTATACCAAACTGTATCTTGCAAAACGCTTCTGTGTATGACGGGGAAAAAAGTGTTAAAAAATAGAGAAGACAAATGCAAAGAGATTGTTACAGTAAGTTAGCTTAAAGCTATATTCTCCCAGGAGTCAGAGATGAATTACCTGCTCCGCTGCGGTAACAGAAGTTGATTCTTTCTGTGGTGTTGACCAGGGCCTCCAGCTCCCGTACCATGGCTTCCTCAGTGGCCACACCCATGATGTTGAATGGAGACACAGCAGAGGTCGTGTCCACATGACTCTGGAATATATTCATCACGTCATCAGCTGAGGAGTAGTAATAGTAGTAGCAGCAGTAGTAGTAGTAACAATAATAATAATAATAATAATAATAATATAATAATATTCAAACTATATGGCATAGCAAACAAGACACAGACAAGTCACTAAAATATAAACAAGACTTGAACATGCTCTGACGTATCACACTCTGAAACCTAGTTGTTGAAGAATAAGCAACAAGGTTTATACATTACTTGCAATCTGTGGATACAAGACCCACTCCTACTATTACTACTGAATGAGCTCCAAGCAAATTTAGCACCTTGAACATATCATACATATGACATCCTCAAATAGTTGGTTAAATGCCCGTGAAATGTTCTTTTAAAACTACAGCATCAGCACAAAGAAACACAACAGAGCTTCGTGTAGCTTCAGATGTTCAGCTACTGGAGAACTCATGGCATTGGCAGTGACTAATATTTATAGAATGTGTGAGCAGCCAGCCATTGTGATGGTATCCATGTAACATGAAGAGATGATCTGTCTACTAGAGTTCCATACCATGGGGCGTACATTGTAAAGAAGTTTAGAATGCACAAAAATTACCCCATCATCATTAGTTTACCACGATATCTTGTTATTCAATACACTACACTCACGCTCACCGACTTTATACCAACCACAACAACACAGGAACCAGGAGGATGCTAACTCTATTAATTCATATTGAATCCACACATGAATATTTTTCTTCTGCGGGATGCACCCCAAGATAGGGTAATACATGGGTACTTATTACTGCAAATTATGAGGCTCACCCAGAACTTTTTAAATTCATTATTATTATTATTATTATTATCATTATTGTTATTATTTTGCTTTACAGAAGAGAAAGCAATAAATGTACTGATACAAGCTCTGAAGTCCTCAGTTATAGCTACCCTGTGCATATCCACAGTGGTTGTGCATCTCTTGAAGACAATCTACGGCATGTAACGCGTATTGCACTTTACTGCACTTTCCCTTAAAAAAACATTTGGCAAATTTAGTAAGCAATGAAGCCTCCTAAGAAGCTATAATGAAGAATAGCTGGAATGAGTTGGAGAACTAATATTGCTCTATAAAAATTGAATTGTAGTAACTATGTGCATAATTAATCATCTAATTAAAAATGCCTTTTCTTACTTTAAGTATGGCACGGCGATTACAAGTAAGGTACATGCACTGCAACCTATAGTTGTCCATATATGACATATAAACAACTCCAACAAACTGATTTATGCCAACAAAATATAACAAAAAGCTTGAACTGGTACAACGTACAGCATTTAACTAGCCCCTACCAATTTAGAATATTATAAATGCTCACAAAAAAATAATACAGACAAATGGAATTGATGGGCAAGATAACCATCATGGCTTGTGTGAATCTGTAGGTGCATCGACTTACTGGCGACTGTCTGAGGCGTGTAGAAGATGTTGAAAGTGGTCCTAGTGTCGTTGAGTGAGGGCAATAACTCTGAGGGGTACGTCCCTGGAATGATGAGCTGATCAGAATCAAAAGTCACGAAACATCTGGTCTCATTGGTGAAACTCAAGCCCACCCTAAGATTACAGGGAGAAAGAAAAAATGGGCAAGAGTATTTTAACAAAGTGCATCATTAGAGGTAATATGAAACCCCAAAATGGGGGCATTACCTATAAGAAACAAATCATGGGGAAGATGCCTAATGAGAACACCTTCAGTGTTTGTAGACTCACCTTAGACCAGTCAGCCACAGAGACAACACACTAGAGGGTCATCATCATTAACACCTCAACACACACCACACCCAACTAACTGATGAAATATGCCAGTCGGAATGTAACAAAACAAATACATGTAATGTACATGCTAATTAGTTAGGGATGGGGAGATTTTCAGGTTGCATAATGCAAGCCACCCACTCAGTGGAGCATGTGACAGATACCAGAAGACTGGAGCATGTGACAGATACCAGGAGACGACAGACAGAGCAGTCTGCCAAGATGTATACACTCGGCAAATATTCTTATAATAGCTGTCTATAAGTTTTACAGTTTCACAAAACTTAATATCAACAAATAAGGGGGAAAAAGTAACAGCATCGCCCATGTATTACCTCGAATAACATCTGCACAATGTTCACTATACACAACACCATTTGCTGCAATTACTTCACACAAGCCTCTAGACAACAGATGCCTAGTGTGTATGAGAAGCCTCACAAATTGAAGCTGCAAGGTGTGATTGACACAGTGTCTGTTCCACTGATAATTCATCTGGAAAATGCATCCCGCTAGTCATGACATATTAATCCAAGCCTTGATTCAAGAAGTACAAATCTGACTCATCACTTGTTTGCATAAATTATTTATGTAGATTACATTTCAAAACTCGGCCAAATTAGATAAGCAGATATGTACCTAAACACTCACAGAAATCAAAGAGGATTATTATCGTAACAGTACTCCCAACTATAAGTGAGTTGATCATAATTATTTTTACAGGGTAAGCACGAAGATAGTTGATAGACAGTAAATTAAAATGTTGTGGCCAACTGAACACTATTTACTTATAGTTGACTGAATAGTAGAAATGTACACTAATTGACAATGGTCGCTAGTAATTATCTATTTCCCTTCTTCCTGTGTGAGATACTGGGCTTATCTTGCAATTCTCTCTTTGTGCTCCCTTATTAATTCCTGTTTTTATAGAAAAGGTCCACGTACACACACACACACACACAACAGTTTATAAAAGTACATGCAAAAACAAACAAATAAAGTGTTAAGTAAGAATTTCACACCAATAGCCAAGTGCAACAAAAAATTTGACCCTTTGAATTTTTAAAATACACCATTTTCTTGAAATAATGAGTGACCTATGGGATCATCTCGTGCAATGACTGTTTGTTATTGTTCTTATTGTTTATTTCTACCACAGAATGTACTCCAATTAGAGGTACTCTAAAGTATCAAGTATTCAAGACAACGCAAAAATACCAATTTGTAATTTTTACACTGCTTAGGTTCACAGCAGACTGCCTGAAACTTGTCTTAAGTTTTGGTGAGCTATTGAGACACCCTCAAGTTATGACAATTTATATATATATATATATATATATACACACACACACACTATGGGTCACTCAGCTAGCTCATCACTGCACTGTTGAACTCTCTGCTACCCTTCATATTAGAGCCATTTTAAGTTTACAAATCACCTTTATCCCAACAAGAGGAGGCAAAGATCATCATGGGACTAACTCCACACATGAGCTTGACTATTATAATGTGACAACAGAACTAGCTGGCCTGGTGGTACTGAAAGACATCCAAGTTTTGAACATGCATTCACTGATTAATCAGAAACCCATACCTTACTTAGCCGGTAGCACTTGTAAGACCAATATATTATTCAAAGATTGATATGACGTGAGTATCTTACTCATAAAATTTGACAACAATTGAAATATTTTGACGAGATAAATTCCACATCATTTCATTTCATGGCACCATTGTTGCCTCCATTGTTGCCTCAAAACTTACTTCATGACAATAATGAGAGCAACTGCAAGCATTGGAAGGAGCAACTCAAAAAATGTTCCAATAGGTCTGCGGAACTGAAAACAAAAAAGATTCTCCATCATTAAAATGAAGGATTTGGTGACAATGGAATTGTATGTAATGGCTATAGCTATACAAGATTGCATATTATATATATATATATATATATATATATATATATGAAAACTTGGCAATACATGTCTAATATCAGCACTCAAACCTGTAGTTTGAAGTTTTTATACAACAGCAGAAGAAACTGCCACGCAGTTCTTGAGCAGGCATTAGACTCCATCCTTAAGCGGCTACCGCTCGAGGGCTGGGAATAACCGCACGCGTCCACAGGCGAATTTCACTGAGTAAAAGACTGCACTGTCCCCTTTTTATTTACTGTCCCGCTTTTATTTATTTCAGTTTTTTTGCACCGTGTAAATGGGATGGGCAGCTAGAAAACGATAAATATGTTACGTAATAGAGCGCAATCCCGCCCCACCCATCCTCAGCACAACTGAATTTAGTAAAACTGGTAAGGTGTCACCAGTTTTATTACTCTTAATAAAACCCTTTACCTACCTCTACTCTGATTTTTGAGAAGGTATAGTAGAGTGGATTTGTGCAATTCATAATGAGTATTTTAAGCTGAGGAGCCACCTCCAATTTTACCTTTGGTGACCTTTCTAGATGTCAGTTTTTCCATATTTTTATTTCACTATATATTTACATAGTATTGTATCTATCGTTCTTGATTAAATAGTGGGTGTGCCTGTTGGGTGAAACATTATGAAATGAGTTATGTAATTATTTTAAGTGAAAGCCTTAAAGACACTCATGACACTAGGATTTTTTTTTACCATAACACCAATGCTTGTTAACTTACACATATAATCACTCTATTATCCAAAATTAACAACCATTATCTCAAACCCTAACTGTCATGATGGTTCAATTTTTACTGGATGCATTCGCTATGCCAGAACAAAAACATAATGCAATGCATTTGGAGGGCTGCTTAATTTGCACTTTCTCATACACCCTTTCCAAATTAGTTCAAAACATCTAAATATACTTTAAACTATCGTGTCGTCATCACTGCTTTCTTTTAGATAAGGTGGGTTTTGAGTGTGGTCTGGGGTGTGGCTTAGTGTCCCTGAATTACAGTTTGAAAAGTTGACAACTCTGAATGATATACTTCTCTTAGTTGCAGAAGTCGAGACAGACACATGGAATTGATCTTTTATTATAGCCACTGAATGTGCACTTGCAAAAACTGTGTCAATAGATCATTGATTGCAGCCGGTGTGAAGCCTCACTCTTTCTCACCCAATATCTCTTTCTTGAGGGCTTCCACATTAGCTGGTTCATCCTATCTTTTTAGCTTCATTGAAGGTTATGAAATCAGCAGGCTAAACTTTAGTAACTGGGATATAGAGAGAACAGCTGATGTGGAGACAGTGTCATAATGGCTCACAAAGGAAGCATTATCTCTTTTATGATATCAACTTTATCATGTTTGGAGTGTGTGTAGGGTTTCCGGATTATGCTCATAATTTTAGAATTAGTCTTTTTTTTAATTCTAAAAATTGTGTTATTATTCCAAAAGAATTCCATAACTTTATTATTCTCTTATTATTCCAATTAGAAACAAGTGATAGTGGTGATTGCAGTAAATAATGTTGGTACATTATGAAATGAATGAGTATCAGTCTCTTACTATTATAATGAATTACTCCATGATAATTTAATATCACTATTTAATTTTGCAGTGAAAATCATGAATGTCTCTGTAAAATTTCAATAAATGGAGAAAACATGCTCTGCTGCAGCTGAAAATAAAGTTCAATTACAAGAAATCTAATCAGACATTTGGAGTAAAAAGTGAATTAGGGAATTATATGCTGTACAATAACAGTGGCCAACACTAACCCAGCTACTTTAATCCAATAATGAAGATCAGCCTTATAACCACATTTCTGAATGTTTTTGTCTGTTTGTTATAAAAGAAAAAGAAAAACCCTCTTTTATATATAATATGGATTATACGGAGTGATTATTCTTATTTTCCCTTTATTATTCTTTAAAATGCTTATAATTATTCTAGAACTATTTATTCCACTATGCAATTTCGTGTCTATTATTCCAGAAAAAATAATGCTTGCATAATCTGGCAGGACCTAAGGTCACAGGTTTCAAGCAAAATTTTAAATTGCCTACCTGGTGAATTAATACTGTCACAATGGGTTTAAAAATAGATATTGGTCAGTAATTGATAATACCTGGTACTGCCTGGTTAGTATACTTAGGCGATTATTTACTAGTTTCACTTAACTCTATACAGTAGAGCCAGCAAACTGACAGTAATTATATTTTATTTACTTAAATTCATTTCAATGTAATTAAATTTATAGGCAATTGTTTTAGATTCCAAAGCTGACATTGTAAGAGTTAATATTATTTAGCAATATTTCAGTGTTTTGTCCAACAATGGAGATCACACGCCATAGTTTATCTGGCAGGAGTTTTAAGTTTCTTGTCTTCTTTCTTAATCCACATAATATTGCATTCCATAGTTTCTTGTCTACATTGTTCTTAACTTCCCTGTCATCTTTGTTTTCCCTCTCATCCTTCTCTTCCCTCTCATCTTTGTCTTCCCTCTCATCCTTCTCTTCTCTATCATCCTTGTCTTCCCTCTCATCCTTCTCTTCCCTATCATCCTTGTCTTCCATCTCATCCTTGTCTTCCCTCTCATCTTTGTCTTCCGTCACACTATTTTCTGCCATTACAGTGTCCATCAACTCTACTCCATCCTTCACTTCTCTTTCCCTTGCATCTTGTCCAAGTGTGTACACAGAACACTGATCTATTTTATCTCCAAGACATGATGTAGTAGCTTCACTCTCGAGTCTGCCAGTTTTTTCTGACCTTGTGACTCTCATTTCATCCCGAACACACAACTCCTCCTCATGCTTCATTGCATAACATTCCTGAAATGCTTCCTCAGGAAAACTATCCTGAGAGGTCAAGAATAAATACTCCGATGCAGAACGCACCATTGAGGGAGGCACCTAAAATTAATACAAATATATTGTATTATTTATTTGCTTGTTTTTATCTCACCATTTTATCTTCTTGAATCAGGGCTATCTTAGCTCCTCCAGGCTACACACACAAAATACCATGTTTATATAATGGTTAAATTGTAAGCATAAATAATATATACCTTGACATATTCCATGTCCTCTAAGTTGCAACCACCTGAAAACTGAGAACAAAAACAATGCACTCAAAAATATGCTAAACTGAAGGATAAATGTATGTTGATAAAACAAACCTCTCCCTTGGAGGATGCTGAAGTTCTTTTCTCAGCAGAGAAGAAGTTGAGATCAGGCAATACTTCAGCCAAAAGGTCTTCATCTTCACTGTCCCAGTCATCTTTGTATGTGTCACGAATATTTCCATACCTGTAGATATAGATACACTATCTATATCTTTTCCTCCAAGCTATGAAAGTGACTTACCCTCCTTGGTATTCCTGGATTCTTGTTAATTTCAAGAATCTTCTAGATTCCTCCCAGGTATCAAGCTTGGGATAATAGGAATACTTTGGCTCCACCGCTGCCATGAACTTCTGTTTCAAGATACTTAAATAATTCAATTTGCTCTCCAATATACAATTCAACTTACTCAGATTAAGCTGTAGCTAGTTTTTTTACTTCAGAATACTCACTAACAAGCACGTTTGCTTCCCCAACAACTTCCACACACACCTTATTACCCACTAACCCCTGACTGCGTCGGGAATTACGACGCCAGCACAAATGACGCCAGCGTTCGCTCAGGCATGCGCACTAATGAACTAGAATTTCCCGATCTCTACTATAAGCTATATCAAGATTCCCCTAAACATTCTTGCCACTTGCAAATAAAAGCAAACAGCAAGTTATTTTTTTTCAGAAGACATGCTTTGCTTCAGCTAAATAAAACTTAATAGGAAACCTTACCAGACATTTGCCTAGTCTGGCTATGCGAGACTAACATTTGCAGTGGTGTACGAAGGGAAAACAACAACAACAAAAAAACAACAACAACAGCATACTCTTGGAGTCTCCCTTTACCGAAACATCTTCCTACACCACCATTGATTTGGGGTTGTGGATTAGAGAGTTAAAGGAATTTTAATATACTAGGCAGTGGCTTTACCTTCAAATTCATTGAGACACGGCCTTTTCTGGGGAACTTTGACCTCTAAAGTAGCCAGTGACGACCTCGACAAATGATGGTTTTGAAGACGGAGTGGTTGCAGATGACGAAGAGGAGGAAGAGGGCGGAGTTTGGACCGGCGCTAAGGTTAGTTGGTTATGTTTTACAATTTCTTGTCAATTTTGATGTAGCTGAGTTGCTGGAGAAGAGAAACCGTCTAGCATGATCCTCTAGATGACTTGCTTACTCTGACCTTAGCTGATAGCACAACCAGTAACTATTTCAAACTTTTCCAATTTTGGAGTAGCTACAATAACAAAGTGGCCAACAAACCCAGCTGCTTTAATCAAATAATAAAGATCTACCTTATGACCACATAATGTTTATGTTCTTCTGTATAAGAAAACAAACAAAAACAACATACACACTATTGATTTTCTTTTATAATTATGGATTGTAAGGAGTGATTATCTTCATTTTCCCTTTATTGTTCTTTTAAAAGATGATAATTATTATAAAATTATTAATTCCAGTTTGAAAATTTATGTCTAGTATAATCTAGCAGGGCCTAATCGTGTGACAATGGTGATGGACCAGTCTTTACATTTTCATTGGGTTTTTTAAAAAACTTTTAAGCAATATGATTTATGTCATTGAGCACTCTACCTCTTCAGAGTTGCCTCTATGCCACCTCCATCATCAAGTCTTGCATCACAATGGGAGAAAGTGGGGGGAGGGGAGTTTATAAAATTGTGAATATCTAATTTAACACCTGTGAACATTTAACATATTCTAGACTTATGTGCAATTTCTGGTATACAGTTTTCTGGGGTGTAGAATAAGGTCAGCCAGATTATGCTCAAACTTTTTTGAATTATTCTTTTTTTTGTTTTAAAAAATTGTGCTATTTCCATAAATTTTCTTATAATTTCTTTTATTAGATAAGTGAAATAGTGATGATTTCAGTAGCTGTACAATATTGGTGCATTATGAAGTGAATGAGTGAAAGTATTAGTTTGTTATACTCAAATACTCAATAGTTACATAACTAGCTAATCTGTCAGTGCAAACCTTGAATGTCCCTGAAAAAAGCCCAATTAATGGAGAAAACATGGTTTGCTGCAGCTGAAAAAATTCAATAATGAGAAACCTTACCAGACTTGGGAGAAATATTGATTAGGGAATTAAAGAAATTTTAAATAAGCTCAGCTGTGGATATACCTTCTCTTTCCTTCAAATTTGTTGGTCGGTTGGTAATAATGTACATGTCTTGTCAATTCTGATGCAGTATGATAGTTTAGTTGCTCAAGAATAGCTAGTAATTGTTGAGCATGATTCTACAGATGACTTGCTGACTCTGAGCCTGTGTTTTTTACTGAACAAGCTACTTTGTATATTTAAATATGATACCTATTAAATAGAACATAGTTTTGTGGGTAAATTGTAACCAGTTGCCAGAGTTCACGAAGCATAACTAGCTACTTTGAGAATCATTAGTTAAGAAATGTAGGAATTTTAACACTTATACAGCCTAGGTGCAGAAAAAAGGGCTAGATTAGCAGCACATATGAGAAAAATAAATATGCTGAATCTGACAGTAGAATTTAGAAAGAATGTTTCAATGAGTTGAGACTTATGTATAGCTAGCTAACCATAAAGTACCTGGATACAAGATGTGGCTTATATTCTGCCGGACTATATATTTAAGCAAGTACTTCAATAAATACACATTGTTATGGAGGTGTCATATTCTTGTCACCTATTGTTACGCACTTAATCCACACCCAGCAATTGCTGACTCATCAGTACGAGGTTTTGAATTATTTTTTTTTGTAGCAATAGTTATAATTTATTTATTTTAAATTAGTGTAGCTAATTACTATAATGCAACACGAAAGCTACCGCCGGGCCTTAGCTAATCCTTCAAGGTGATACTTGATGACCAAAAATATTGGGATTTGGCTCATGGTCTAAAAAATTAATGCATGTGCATACAATTTTATATCACTTGCTTGATATCTGTCAGCAGTGGGATGAACTTTGTAAAGTTGCATAATATGTAATAAAATTTCATTTGATGTATTCTGGACCTTAGTGCAACAATTATAAGAAAGTTTCTTTGGTAGAATCACTTTCTGTCACTAAGTTTGTAAATTAGAGCTAAAATTTATATGTAAGATGTGCAGTGTGCAATTATATATTTACTCTGAGTTTCATCCCTTTTTGGTACTATACAAATAAAAAAGGGTATAAAATAATGCTTGGCACTACTACATAGCTAGGGAATAAAAAGGGTATAATATTTTACTGGTACACAATTACTGTGTATCTTATATAAAAAAATTGCTTGGCACAATGCCTTCCAAAAATTCACATTTCTGTTTTAACCCCATCCTTGGGCAAAAAGCCGAAATAAATCCTATTCTAAATGATAGTGGCATTTTGGAGCTATCTGAACAGAAATTGCCCCCACCCCTGTGTATTGACTGTATGGAGTAAAAATACAGTCGATCTTACCCAACCCAAGCTATTCTCTCAAAAGAACTGTAAAAAAAGAGAAAATTTTGCAGATATATAGCTATATCAATTCACAATAATAATAATAAATCATATTAAAATGGTACAAAAAAAATCCATACATTAAATATAACAACTATCTATTACAATAACAGTTAGTTTAATTTCTACATTTGTTTTTCTTGTTCTTTGGCAAAGTTAATAAATACCTAATACAAGAAAATAGTATATTATATGAAGTAGCCTGTCTCATGATCTTAATAGATTGGCCATTCTATTTATTGGTCTGTCTGTCTGCCATACACCTGTCCGTCAGTTGGTCCGTCTATCTGTCTATCTGTCTGTCTGTCAGTTAATCTGTCTGTCTGTGTCTGTCTGTACATCTGTCTGTCAGTCAGTCCGTCTGTCTGTCTGTCAGTTGATCTATCTGCCTGTACATCTGTCTGTCAGTTAGTCTGTCTGTCTGTACATCTGTCTGTCAGTTATTTGGTCCTTCTGTATGTCTGTCTGTCTGTCTGTCTGTACATCTGTCCATCTGTCTGTACATCTGTCTGTCTGTCAGTCTGTCTGTCTGTACGTCTGTCTGTCAGTTATTTGGTCCTTCTGTATGTATGTCTGTCTGTCTGTATATCTGTCCATCTGTTTGTGCATCTGTCTGTTTGATCCATCTGTCTGTCTGTCAGTCGGTCTGTCAGTTAGTCAGTCTGTCTGTCTATACATCTGTCTGTACATTTGTCTATTTGTCTGTCTGTCTGTCTGTCCTACCAGCTTTGCTGCAAATAGCTAAAATAATTGATTCATTATAATTTTTTATACTATATTATACATTCACTCAAAATTTTTGCACTCTTGAATATTTATCATACATAATCACGTTTTTTTTGTTTTTTTGTTTTTTAATTCAACAACAGTTAAACGTAGAGGTCATGTTTATAATTCAATTCTATTCTGTGCTGAAATCTGTAGCCTCATTTACCACTTTCTGAACTCCTTCCAGAGGTCTGGGTATAAAAGGAGAATCCTCGGCATGCCCTTCGACCTCTAGCTCCTATTCAAATTTAAAAAAATGTATCTATGCAAAGAGAACTCTCCAGAATAGCTCGCTATTCTTTCAATTTGATCCATACCATGTTTAAAGTCTGTGCCTAACTCACAAAAGCTATAGCTATATAGTTATTTTTGCAAGTGATATCAATAGAGTAATCAAGTCTAGCTACTATCAATGCCGTGTGTGTACCATAGTATAGTTCTTTTCTTCTTTCTCGATTTATAGCCCGCCATTTGTTTTTGATAGTTTGCTTTTGTTTTTGTTTTTTCATTCTGTCAAGGTGCCCATGATTTAATTCTTACTTGTGTGACGTTGTTTCCCAGTTTTTTTTTTGTGCGCTAAGTTGCTGTAATGCATTCTCAAATGGTCTTCGGGAAGTTGGTGACAAAAAATGGCAGCCGCTATTTTCCACTTGTCACGAAATATGTGCCCAGCTATGCCCTTTAATACACGACCACCTCGTTTAAGAGTACTTTACTATGTGAGTTTATAGCAAATAGTTTATAAGTGAACTAGATATACAACAACAATATCAACTATTAGCTACATTATAAAAGCACATCATTTCATCCCAATTACAATACTACATAAGCTCATTTCACTCTAATAATATGGTAGATATTGTGTCTTCATACTTGTTCCAAAGTAGTTTGATTGACAGAATAGTCAACAATTCCCACATCCTCTTTATTTTCCTCCAATAACCTGAACACAGTGGACCATGAAGCATCATCACTTGGCAACCAATATGTCATAGAACCCTACAAAGAAAGAAAAGAGAATTGGTATGTATGTAATTTTGTAAATTTGTAACAAATCATGTTTAAACCACCCAATCAGGTTGCTCAATTCGCAGTGAATAAATGTCATACCAACCTCCTAGGAGGTAAATAAGAAATAAGTGAACTGTCCAATCAAAAGTTTAGTTTTTATGCATTTCCTATGTCTAGAGCCATGGTACAAGTCTGTTGCACCACAATGTTCAGTCTGTACAGATATATCAGCTGTGCATGGCCTTCAGGAGGAAAAATTAGCGTAAATATGTGATCTGAAGGCTTCATTTGTTCACGAATTGCGTAAAATGAAGTGAATACTGCACAAAAAGAGAATGGTATCAAGTAATACCAGTGAGGTTGTGTCCTTTGTCCCAAAGTAGATTTTCCTATTGCACTATAATTGGCTCAGCTTGTGTCTTCTTTATTCCCAGGCCAGAAGAGTGCAAACTTATCATTTCACCATTCAATATTTTTTGAAAACCAGGAAAAAGTTGGGGACACAAATTTGTTCATTCCTGGATTGGTCTGACAAATGTGTCACAGTAACCCACTACAGATGTGAGATAAAGTATCGGAAGGGTAGCAATCACTGTTAACTTTCCTAGCTTTCACGACAAATTTACTCATTTAGTTGTCCAGTTCTATAGGTTGGGTTATCATTAAATGAGTGGGCCATTCAGTGCGAGATATGTAATCCATTTGTCCATGAGCACTACATTCATTCCAGACTTTTACAGCCCAATTCGTACTCTTATCTATATTTTATGGGACAGAACTATTTTTGTCCCTTGAAGCTCACTATCACTGACTGGAGTGGCGAAACAAGATGACTGGAGAGGCTGATAATTGGCACAGATTTGTTAAACTTCGTTAGCTTCGGGTTGTCAAACTGTACTAGAAAAACGTCACATACAATTGAATTGGGATAGTAGACTGTCAAGCCGATCCTCTTCCATAGCAAAAATTGGCTGTTATATGTTTCTTATAGCCTAGAGTTGGTTGCACCACTCCGTGCTTGGTCAGTGATTTACACTATTTTCGGGCCTTTGGCTCTTGGTTGTGTATACCCATACTAACCTCCACATCATGGTGTAATCTATACATATATGGTGGCTAATTACTTACAAGATGTTCTTCCAGTAGAACTGCTCCTTGAAATGAAGTTGTAATGAATGTGTGAAGATTTGTACTGTCATGCCTTTTCAAGTCGAAGGAACTTCTAGAAGATTTGGTGGAGTCAGTGTTGGTTGTCTGACTGCAAAAATGCTCAGTTGGTAAACTGATATAGATAACAACATAATTAAATTACTTACAACTTGATTCCTGTTCTACTTTGATTCATACTTTTTCTAAATAGCTGTGATTTTGTCCGCACGTTTGACAGTTGATAATCCCCTTCCTTACTAACTGGTTTATTGAGATCCATATCCATAACTTTAGCCTTTAAAGTGATTCCTGAGCTATACCTAATAATGTTTAACAAACATTAAGCACTAGTTCTTCTCTAACATAAAAAGATATATTTAGAACTCAAAGTGAACATTCCACATTGTAGTTACTGATCCATACCACCAAGAAGTTCCATCCAAAGAGTTAATAACTCTAACCCCTAATTTATTGCTTACTTGTTTTTTAGATGCTGAATACTTCCTAAGCATTTCAATCTCCCATTGACCATGATTGCCAATCGATTGCAAAGTGCCTCACACTCTTCCATGCTGTGATAAAAAAATAATAATTTTTTTTAATAATACTGAATGCCACAGTTTAAATATTAATACTAAATATAAATGCAAGAGCACTGAAGATCTTGGAGATTAGTGCTTTGATACACAATACAATGTTATTGAGATAGCTATCATGATTATTTCACAGGCACATGTGAATCCATATGATTCAAATATTACTAAGCTAGCAATTTTTTTTGCCAGAACCCTGTGCTATTATCTCCCCTTGCATTAAAAAACAACAACAACAAAAAACAAAAAACAAAACAAAAAAACTAAACAAAAAAAAAAGGAAATCGGTTTTTGGCTTGAATATTATGAAGCTCCTCAAGGAGCCAAGAGGTTAGTGTGATTCAACTCAATTTTCTAGGAGAGAATAAAGTTATGAAAAATCCTAGTTATTGTGCTAGCCTAGTACTGCCAAAAGTCAATGTCACAATTTTTTTTTCCCCTGAACCTTTGTGTTTTTTGTCTTAACACCGAAGTACTGTAGTAGCAAGTGGTAACCACATGTGCACATGCAATGTGAGCAAATTAGCATGCATGAAAGGATACCAGTTTACTTTTTTCAGATATGGAGTGCTGCCACTACACAACATCTGATTTACTTAATAGGAAAAAAAAACAGTAGTACAGCTTTTGTTGAAACAAAAATAATTGTAGGTGCTCACTCAGAAATGTGTGCGAGAGAGTTCAAGAAGATAGGGGGTTGTAATTGTTTCATTTACATTTAGCCCACTAACACAATCATACCCCATATATGTTTGTCAATCATACCCAGAACTCACTAATTCGTAAAAATTGACATGACAACAAACTTTATTTGTATACAAATACCGTACCAAGTTTACACTATTAGTGGGCATTGTCTGAACAGTTGAGGGTATTTGTGTGTTTTACATCACAAAGTTGGGTGTTTGAATGCTACAAGGAATGGGAATTGAATAATAAAGACAAAATCAGTTAGCACACCCATTATTTCAGGTGAGAAATTTAAGATATGCAAGTACCCCTCCATTAAATATTAGTTTGAGGAATTTCAGTCAATACAACATATATATGAAATTAACTAGTGTTACTAATACCTGTGGGTAGATAAAATTATACTTCTACCTTCTTGAGTTATTTTCACCAGAACATCCCACAGGTAACGTCGAGTAGATGGATCCATACCACTACTTGGCTCATCCTAAAATAAACTAGTTAGGACTTAAACATGCCATCAGTGAACGAAAGACAATAGAGTAAAGTATTTAATTTATAGATCATATCAACAAGGTATTAGTAGTATATACGTTTTAGTCGAAAATTGCCACACTCTTTTTTGATATTTAGAAGAAAAAAAAAACAGCAAACACTTGAAATTACACTAGTCACCATGTGGATTTCACACACACACACACACACACACACACACACACACACATACAAACACACACACACACATATACACATGCAAATTCTCTTGCAGCTGCTAGGCGATCATGCGCACCTGGCAGAGCCAGGATGCCTGTGCACTAAGCATGCACTGTGAGTCATGCAAGCAAAGCTCCTGGAGCTGGGCTAGGAACTCACAGGAGAACAGGCTTTTCCTCACAGCAAGCGGTGTGGGCACCCGAAGTCCCACCTGGACCATTGCTGTTTCATAAGAAAAGTCCCTGAATTTGTACCCTAGCAGGTACCCAATCACAGCTTTGTGGACTGTGGGGCTGGTACGATATAGACAGAAAATTAGATGGAAATGGCCTGAGTGGGGCTTGAACTCAGGACTTCAGGCCCTGAGCCAAGGACGGATGGACGGACACACGCATACACACACACACACACACACACACACACACTTTCTTACCAATAAAATAATAGGTGGATTCCCTATCAAGGCAATTGCAGTATTCAACTTTCTTTTGACTCCACCACTAAAAAAATAACAAAAATAGCTATAATATTATAAAATGTGTTTCTGGTTGATGACAAAATGGTAGTATTCTGATCTAACATAAAAGTTGGCCTGGGGAGTACGAGACAGCAAAACCAATACTAATATATAACATATAAATAATGTGTGCAGCTTGAAAGTAATGGATTGTCAGACCATAGCAGTAGCAGTAAAGTCTGGATTTTAAAAGAAGAAAAGTGTTTCAGAACTTTACAGTTGGATATATATATACATATGTAGTAAATTGTATATTATAACATATTGAGTATTTCTTCAAGCTAGCACCTTTTCCTTGAATTCTTAACTTGTCTGTCAAAATGCAATACTTTCTTCCCTGAATCATACATGTCCCTATCCAAGCTTCTTGCTAAAAATTAGCTACCATCATATTCTACCCCATTTTAAAGAAAGCCTCATGATTCAGTGGTTGTCCAGAACTATGCATGGGCATGTTGGAGCATTCAGCATATATAAAATGTATTTGTAGACAAATACATTTGTTTTGCTTCGTTTTCTATTTCTATATATTTTTGTGTGTTTAGAATAGCGTGTTTATTTGTGTTGTGTGTGTGTATATTTTGGATAGTGTTTTTAGTTGCATTTGTGAGCTGTTTATAATTGAGTGTTTAGCTGTGTTTGTGTGTGTTTAGAATAGAGTGTGTTTACTTGCATTTGTGAATGTGTTTGTGTATTGCTTATTGATTTATGTTATATTTTTATGTGTCAATGCAGGTATATTTATCTTGAACATGATGGATCATAATGGAGTGCACTGTTTAGCTACTTTATTCAAACTATTTTTATATTTTCATTGTCAATCATTTATTTATCTAAAAATTTTGAGGTTATGTGAATGAGGTGTGAGTGCCATTGAAACATGTTACTTATTGTGTGTAATAAGCTTGCAGAAGGTGTTAAATACAACTCTGCTAAAGATGTTTTCCAAACACCTCTCAGAGTGTTATATTATAACCCTTTGTGCAGTGTTGAAGAAACATGGCTGGGGCATAAATTCCTCCCTCTCATGGGAACGCTCCTTGCAGTGTTACTGGAACACTTCATTTTTAACAGTGTAGCGTTCAATGGAAAAATATGCATACTACATAGTTTTACTGGAGTACACATAGTGAAATGCAAAAATAAAATGTACCTGTAACTCCTACACTGCTTGTTAGCATATTTCTGTAAATTAAGCCTCCTAATTTCTGCCTCAACAACTCCATCAATATTGTCTTCAGGAATACCTCTCAATCTAGCATACATCCAAAGCTGCTCTAGCGCAGTCATACGATCAATGAGGGCATCGAACTAGAATTTAATAAAGTAAGCAATATGGTTCATGGACATCAGAAAATTTAAATATAGTGACAGTGGGCCAAAAATAGTTACAGAATTGAATTACCTGTGGACAATATCCAATACCCTGCCGAATCTGCAACACATTAATAATATTAATATGGTAACAATATAGGAGTTTACATAATATACATAAAATCCTTTTGTTTCGACTTGAACCCAACACCAGTACTAAAATTTGGCATGAAAAAATATTGCACATTCCTTATAATTATCAAATCATAGATAAGTAGAAATTTATCCTGAATTCATTGCATCAGGCATCTATTATACTTTAGCAGAAGTGGGTGGTTAACTGATGATATGGCCAGATATGAGAGTAACAAAGGCAACTAGTAAAACAATATTTACTTGATTATAACTACAAGTTTACATGTTTAGTGGACATTATTGGCTGTTAATTATAACTGAAAAAATTCAACTAACTATAAACCTGGCTCAAATGAAATGACAGAACAATCATTAGGAAAAAAACAACAACTGCACCGAGGTTGCTTTGTAGTCATTGTTTTCCTTCTGTAAAGCTACCAAAGCCTTCAGCTGGCATGAAAAAGAATATTAAAAGCTCTAGCTTACTGTTTTCAATGAATATCTGATATCATATCCTCCTATTATTGCAGTGCCGGAAGTTGTACTGATATCTCCTGTCAGTATACTAAAGACAGTAGTCTTTCCTGCTCCATTGGTCCCTAATAATCCAAAACATTCTCCACTAGGAATACCTAGACTAATACCATCTACAACACACTTGGAAGAACACATCTGATGGCACTTCAATGGATATGAAGAGTACATCTACAACATAAAACATTGTGAGGATAAAGTAAAAATAAGATGACTGCTGCTTGTAGTTGAAAATATTGTTGATTATAGAAAATAGCAGAATAGCCCTTTAAAGTCTTAAGATCAAAATTCTCTTCATTTATCATGCTTGTGGGAGGGGGGGGGGGGGGGGGGACAAGCATAATTGCTAGAATAACTACAAAAGGGATGTTCCACGATGTTAACCATATGTTAGGCATTATTGAGCAGTTGTGTTAGACACAGTTGTTGAATGCAGATATGCTGCATACAGTTGTGTTTGACTCAATTCTGCACAAAGTAATCAGTAATTGTCATTCAATCCATATCTTCCACATAAGGTAAAATTGTAGGGTTGGTCTGGCATTATTATACTATTGCTTCAAATTAATGACAGTAGGTGAATTCTTTAAAATAATGAATCAAGGCACAGTATCATAATTCTAGACAGTTAGCTGTTTAGTTTAGTCAACGCAACAATGAGTTAGTCACAATTCTTTCAAGGATAATAAAAAAATGATCACAAAGATAAAATAAACAAGAAAAAAACCATTAAAATTTTTGGAAAATAATTTTCAAATAATTGTTTATAAACCAGACAAATACTATTCACCATATATGGTAGAGTAGAGGTTGTGTGTGCTAAAGCACTCAAAAGTACTAGTTATGTGCTTCAGCATAATAATTAGCCAGCTAGCTTAGCTATATTTTCAATAAGAAAGTTACGAATTGAACACCATTATAGTCTCAAAATAAATACACATTAAGGAAAAAGAGCTTACAATGAGCTACTAATGAACAGATGGATAAAATGATTTGTCCTTTTAGCAAAGTTTCTATAGGTTCTTAGCATATATAGCATGTTGAATTCAATGCGCAGTCTTTTAGTGGTTCTCTAAAACACTTATAAGTTTGCTGGTATACTCGGCTCTGATATAGTGTCTCACTTATCATGTGGGGCTGTCCCTACATGAGCAAGCCCCCGTCCCCAGACACATAAGGCATACTGGGGCGGGGCCCATGACGTGTGAAGATGGAGGAGTGGAAGTCATGAAAGTGAACTGTTTTTAGAATGATGGTTGTAGAACAGTTGAACTCTACTTGGATTGGAATGTATATGTATTGTTAGATAGCATGTTCACTTGCATGTACCTTATAAAAGCACAATGTTCCATTTCATTCTTGTTCTGCTTTTTCAACATTTTGGCAACTGTACTTGTATTGAGAACTCAGTAAGAAATCTTCAAGTACAGTGGGAAGCCATTGTAGAACCTGGTGGCAGCGGAAATCTACTACTCAGGGACCTCCCTTCTAGTAAACCTGAGTGGTGGTCCATCATCACCCCACTTCACTTGGTTATAGACTTACCTTTACCAATTTTTTGATGATGACTTTATCACTTGATGTGTTACCATTCAATATTCTCATTTTCTCTGCATTAACATCCTCATCCTACACATCATACTTAATGTCAAAACAATGGAGGATACTCAATCTTGTAACAAAATTACCTCTTCCAAATCATAAAATACATCAAAAGTTTCTGTTCCGCAGTTTCTTCTCAATAAATACTTTATATAAGGAATGTAAAATTTTTGCTACACAAAAACAGACATAGATTAGAACATACTCAGGAACTTGGGTGTTGCTTGGTAAAGTGGTAAATTATAAGAATTGCTACAGCATTGCATCAGTAATTTATAACTCTGCTAGTGATGTTAATTACAGGTAGTGAATTTTGTTAATATTATTTAGACTGAATGTCCAACATGTAGCCAAGTATAGCATTCAGGATTACAATTGAGGTTGATGTGTACTTGACTAAGGCATTAAAACAAGCAGTGTATTACTTTTCTATGCATTATTAGGTGGTTGATAAAGTAAAATGAAAGTTAGAACTACTCTACAAGAATTTATCACTGATTGGTTGTCAAAGCTCAGAAGTGTGTAATATTCATTCTTGAAGGGTTCAGTCAACAACAAAAGTGTTCTAATACTGCATAATTGCTGGTATGTCCAGTATGAAAGTACAGCCAGTGCAGTATAGCAAGCACAGTACAACTAATGGCATAAAAGGGAAAATGTGTAGACTTGTCAAACTTGGAGGACAGAGTGGCTAGAATTGGGGTTAGGTAGGGTTCTGAGTTCAACTTCCTGGCAACAGCTAAGTTTTTCATTTCTACATTGTATTTTAATCCATTGGAATGAGAACTTTTTAAGATAAAAAACATCAACTAAAAAACATATATGTAATAAGTTCCTAAATTATACTTACTTCAAGTAAAAGTGTCAATACCATGAATGCTACTCCCAGGAATAATTGATATGTACATATAATTCCCACTCCAGGTCGTTCAAATTGGAAATGAGAGTCCACATATGTAAGATTTGCTGCTAAGCAAACACTGCAAAATAATTTGTAAACCACATGTTGAACTAGTGGTGTGCTTGTGCATAAATGTAACTACAAGAGAAAACACTTATTATGTGTATATCTATATAATAATATGCTTGTGTGTCAGTAACAACAATGACGATAATGATGACGGTGACTGACGGTGTTTAATCATGAATAATTCATGAGCTTCAAACGGTTATGTAAAACATCGTCATTACAGTAGAAAGTGATTAATTATAAAAAGTGGGTGTAATAAACGAGGGAAGGCGTAAGTATGAAAGAGAAGGTAAAAAGCGATTAATTGTAACTAAAAAGCAGGTGGAATTGGCGAGGTAAGGCGGTGTAGGTTTAAAAAGAATGGAAGGGAAGGTAAAAAGGCGAGCAATTAAATTGTAACTAAAAAGCAGGTGGAATTGATGAGTAAGGCGGGGGTCATGTTTCAAAAAGGACAGTGAAAGTACAAAAAAAGAAGGCAAAAGTTTCGCAAAGCTTAAGTCCACAATCATGATAGTAGGACAGAGATATTCAGAAGCAGGAGAGGTAGACAAAGGAAAAGGGACTCCATGACTCAAGAAGAAAGAGCTGAAGAAAGGAAAGTGGGGGATAAGAAAAGCCAAGATAGTTCAGAAAAAAGAGAGCAGGAGACGGAAACTTATGTAACCTTACCGATGGTAGAGAATGATAATTGAGCAAGATAACTTGTGCTACTGCATTCTTACTTTGCAATACATCAAGCGCCACTGTGTGGTGGGGTACTTGCTAGTATATATTCATATCATAGCAGAGACATTCTTCAATATTAAAAAGCATGATATTATTTTGAAATACTATAGCAGTGGAAAATTGATCACTTCAATCTATCCCACACTTTACCCGTTAGGCATGAAATTCCTGGGCAACTCTATTTAAGAAAAGTACAAATAATGGAAGAATCAGAATGGGGTGATTTCATTCACAAAAATATAAGATTATAATTTTTTAAATGCAGAAACAATTTATTATTTTTGCTATAATAGTAACATATTATGATAGCACTTAAAATTAAGATATTTTAGTTGATAGCACTCGTGTGGCAAGAAATTTCACTTGGCTTTGCCTTGTAATTTTTTGTCATGCCACTTGTACTCTTAATCCTGAATACCACACTTTTCATGCTATTGTACCTCCATATATATACAGACATTGCCACTGACATATATTCCTTTTGTAATAGAATGTTACATAGAATAAATAGAGTGCTGCTATATATATCAAATTAGATTTGCTAAATTTTATTATCAAAGGTTGAGCAAAATATACAGTTGGAATTACTTCAGTAAGATGTGGTGCTTATAATTTCTTTAATGAAATCAATTTTCTAATTACATTTTTTGGTAGACTAAAGTTCAATTGTGAAGTAAAACATCAATTATGACAGTTTAAATATAGGCATAGAACTTAACAAAAATGTGTCAGAAAAGTTTTTGTTATCCTGAAAACAAATTATGACCAAATCCAGTGTGAGCAAAGTTGCTAACTTGTAAATTACACTATATTGGAAAATTATAGCATTACTTAGCTCATGATTAGTAAATGATGTAGCTAGATGAATTGTCAATACTCACTTGAAATACTGGTTACAAAGATCCATGATTTGTCGATTCATGTATATGTCAATCAGTGCTGATCCAAGCCTGTAATAATGGTTAATCCATGAATAATATATGCCCTTAAATATGTATGAAACTAAGAATCTAAATGTCTGAACTAGACAAACTATACTTTAGTTATCTGCTCTAAACTATTTCATCATTATGCAAAATGTTAGTAGAGCATTCAACTAGGGTAAATTGTTTACACTTTGAAAGAAAAACTAATCTAATAAAAATTTATTGATAGTACTTAGAGCTTATGCATGCAAAAAAAATGCAGTAATGCATACCCATAAGTAGGAGAGAAGAGAAATACATAATGTAGAGATTTAGTAATTTCTTCTTTGCCTTCTTTACCATGGAATTGAATCAAGAATATAGTAATTAGTAATAGCTGAAATGAAAACAACAACAACAACAACAACAATGAATTGTATTTCAATCATTCTCAAAAAAAAAGAAGATTCATTGAATAATGAGCACCGAAGGTGTGACCCTCAGCGGTACTATACACTAGCTAGCTATCACAAATCATTTCTCAGACCAAGCAGACATCAATATAGCTGTGCAATGAAAATGGTAGATGTAAGTATTGTTTTCGTAACAGAAGCTAAGCATGCAAGTGACACTTATTGATAGCTTCAATGCAATACACCAATGCAAGCACTCAGCTAACTCCTCAACATGAAGCAAGACAGGGAATCACTCACAAAAGCTAGTACCTACATGGAGCTGGAGCTGACAGCTTCGCGTTTTCTTAAAAATTATTTAAAAAATTGTAAAAAGTAGTACAACAAAAGGTCTTAAATCCTTGTTCTGAGTGAAGTTCATACCTAAATTAACGGTTAATTTGACAGACAGACAAACACACTGGATGACAATTATAACCCTCACATGTGCACATTGAGGGTTAAAAATAGTGATTGTGTTGAATACAATATACAATTAAAAAAAGTAAAGCATCTTACTATACCGTTTTAATTAACCCTTAGCGTGCATGCGTGTGAGGGTTACAGTAGTCTCTCTGTCATTCATTCTGTCACTATGTCAACAGCGGATCTCGAAGATGATGAACTTTTACGTCTTGAGAGAAGAGGAACTCAGACTAGATGACAATTGGTAACGCCCATTTATTCATTTACCTGCCATTTAGAATCACACATGCTCATGTGAGCGTACCAATTTTACCATGCCCGGTTTAGATTTGTTACGTGTGTTCTGTAGTTCTAGTAAGTGAATCTTTTTTTGTTTGGTGTTGGGAAGTTTCTGCTGCTGAAGGTTTGCTTCTTTCATCAACTGTAAGTATGCCTGCTTTCCAAAAAGTGTGCCCTGTGTTTGTGTACTGTGCATGTCAGAAAGTCTAAATGCTCCTGTGTTTATTGTTTTTTTAAGAAGCCAAGGTGAACTAAAGCCAGAGAAGTCCTCAGAAAGTCATAAAAACCATATGGCTAAGTGTCAAGCATATGTAAGAGTTTTAGAAAGTGTGGATCAGTCCCAGGAGCATAGAATGGCTGATTCTAAACATCTGCATGCCCATAAAAAGGACCTTGAAATTCCTAAAAAATTCCAGAAACGTAAGCAGGCCAATGTTAAGTGCCAGAGTTAAAAGTTATATTTATAAATAGAACAAAAATATTATTTTTATATGCTAAAAATTTAAGAACTTCATTATTCAACAGTATACGACTTCATTGGCAAATTCTTGCATTTTTTTTATACTAATGCTGAGAGTTTGCACTCTTAGTGCTCTAGTTTATTGAATGAATTCTTCTACACATTGAATTAAAAAAAGTTATAGCTATAATTTGATGTCAGGTAAGTACCAAATTTTGCTGATTAGAAAAGCATGCAAATAATTATTAATATTAGGAGCAGACATTTTTCTGTCTCTATAATAAGCTTGTATAGTATAGCAAAGGGTTAAAATGCTGAGGAATTGCACCAGTGTTTTTTTGTTTTTTTTTAATCTCAGGTTGACGTTGTGTTAAAGTAATGTAAATACAGCTTCTAAATCTACTAACTTACAACTGTAATGAAGAAGAAAATAACCACAAGAACTGAAAAGGCTGCCAAAGTGTTTTTGAACAGAAATGAACTCACATATGTAAAGGGAATGCTTGCCCAGCAAGTAAATACCTGTAAAATAAGATTGACAGTAATGTAAGCATAAAGGTATGAGTTTAAAATTTACCAAAACAAGAAAAACTGCCGATAATGAAGTACCTTGGAAGGCAGACACAGAAGACAGTTTAAATATGATGACAGTACACAATATGGGCAATACTGCACTAATGAGATCCCATGATAAAGTGGAAAGCCAATAGCTGGTAGTGCTGACTCCACTGACAAACTGAAGATGTTTAGCCTTGGTATAATAAACATAATGATACAGCTAGTGTATACATGTATGTATATTCACATAATTAATTAAGAGACAATACAAATTTATGGCAAATACACTTTTATTAATATTTTTATTTGTATCAATAATTGGTGAGCAAGAGAAACAAGTGAGACATTAAAATGGGTGCATCCTATTTATTTCTCATGCAATTATTACCAACTAGTTCTGCAACAAATTCGAGCAAACAGTCATCAGTGCCAATATACCAATACATAAACTGTTTCAGTAAGTAAATGTTACAAGAGTATTGTGCAAAATACCTGTGTACCGTGATTCTTCAGAATAAATAAAATACCTTTGATTCTTTCTCTTTCACCAAGTATATCACATAACTTGATAAATAGAAACTATATCCAAACACAACCAGGATTGACAATCCAAATCCAGTGAAATCTTGAATTGAGTCCAAACTCTGATATCCCATAACATTCAAACTTTAAATGAGTGAAATATGAATATGAAATCTAATACTTACTATTGCCTTAGGCTTTCTTGGCAAAGGATGATTTATGACTAGCAGTGAAAGACTTTTGTTTTTGGTCACTTGTTTAAGGCGTAAGTTTTGGTAGGCATTAAATGCAGCAGCTGACATATGGTAGGCCTACAATAATAATACAAGCAATCTGCTAGCTATTTTAATGAGGCTTCAAAATAACTCGACCAAAGTAAATGGTACATGGAAACGCT
>WLWI01000863.1_pt1 | contig 26681 bp, 23 predicted proteins | sample 6701501 | NCBI WGS metagenome assembly WLWI01 (sample SAMN12718690, study PRJNA515312) | sponge metagenome | isolation source: marine sponge | host: Mycale hentscheli | place: New Zealand: South Island, Marlborough, Capsize Point | collected 2014-11-01 | reverse complement strand
AACCCACAAAGCTATGGCGGCGTTGGAACGGCGATGGGTCCGGTGTCCGGCCTTACCCAAGTGGTTTGTCCACATGGAACCCACGCCGACTTGATGCGGAGTGCTTATTTTTCTGGAAACGCCTTACCTATATTGGTGCCAGCAATGAAGGGGATGCCGTAGCCATTGCCGCGGGGGCCTATCTGGGCGGACAGAAAGGGGCGGTGCTGATGCAGAATTCCGGCTTGGGAAACGCCGTTTCGCCCCTGACTTCGCTCAACCCGGTGTTTGGCATCCCGGTCTTGGGTTTGGTTAGTCTGCGCGGGGCCCCGGGACTGGAGGACGAGCCCCAGCACGAGATTATGGGGCCCGTTACTACCGCAATGCTCGATGTGATGTCCATCCCCTGGGTCTATTTGTCTGCGGATATGGCCGAGGCTAGAGCACAGTTGCAGGTAGCGGATCAGACTGTATCCAGAGGAAAGACTTATTTTCTGGTCGTGCGCAAGGGAACCTTTGGCCCAATAGAGCTGGTCGGAGCGCCGCCCCGGCCGGACCGAGTAGGCTTGCTCGAATCAGGGCCCGTTGCAGTTGCAGATGAATACCCTGCCCGGGCAGATGTCCTGGCCCAGTTTATCGACCGGGTCGGGGACCGGGCGGCAGTGATCGCCATCACCGGCTATACCGGACGGGAATTGTACCAGGCCAAGGACCGGGCGAACCATCTGTACATGGTGGGGTCTATGGGCTGTGCCAGTTCTGTGGGGCTGGGATTGGCGCTGGCCTTGCCGGGCCAACCGACGATTGTCCTCGACGGCGACGGCGCCGTACTAATGAGGATGGGCGCTCTGGCCACCAACGCGGCCTATGGTCCGGCCAATATGTTGCATATTGTCTTTGACAACCACTGCCACCAATCCACCGGCAAACAGCGCACAGTCACGGAGGGTATGGACCTGGCGGCCGTTGCCCGTTCTTGCGGTTACGGCCGCTGTATTCACGCCAGGGACCAACGGGCTTTTATCGCCGCTGTCGAGTGCTGGTTGGAGCGGCCACAACTCACCTTTCTCTATCTGCGCACCAATAGCCAAAGCCCCGATTCTCTGGGGCGCCCCCAGATCAAGCCCCGCCAGGTTGCCCAGCGTTTTATGGGTTATCTGCAAAAAGGCGGGGTTTGACGAGAGGCTAAGACGAAAGTTGCGCCTTTGACGCGATAGGCTAATCCTTGCCAGGCTGTCGTCGGATCGGTTCGCCGTAGATGGTTGGTTAATTTCAATTTCCAATATCTTTACAAATAGGTTGACTTTCTATTAAATTTTGCTAATTTATATTTCTGTTGATTAATTATTATATAACAGTTATATAATAATGCGATAACTATTATAAGTTGGAAGAGTTTATGCCGTCTACAAAATTGCCCAAGCACAGCCGCGCCAAGGTGCGCACCTTTTCTGCAACCGAACGCGACGATGCCATGCTCAATGCTATCGCCCACTATCATGGCACCAGCAAAAGCGCCATGATTACGGGGCTGGTCCGCAAGGAATTCTGGCGGATTTTCCCCAGTGGGACTGAGCAAATCTCCCCGGACGAAGGAGCCAAGTTGGAGTCATGAGCCAAATAACTGAAGCCTCTGCGGCCTATCATCATACAGACCTGCCTAAGGAAGCGCTGATCGAGCAGATCGACCGCCTGCGTCAGGAGAAGAACGCGGTGATACTGGCCCACAATTACCAGATTCCCGAAATCCAGGATGTCGCCGATTTTACCGGCGATTCGCTGGGCCTGTCTTTAGAGGCGACTAAGACCGACGCCGATATCATTGTTTTTTGCGGGGTCCACTTTATGGCCGAATCGGCCAAGATCCTCAGCCCCGAAAAGAGGGTATTGCTGCCTCACTTGGGGGCGGGTTGCGCCCTGGCCGACGCGATTACACCCGAAAGCCTGGACGATTGGAAGGCGCGCTATCCGGGCCATACAGTGGTGACCTATGTCAACTCGTCAGCCGATGTCAAAGCCGAGTCGGATATTTGCTGTACTTCGGCCAACGCGGTATCGGTGGTACGCAGCCTCGACACCGACAAAGTGCTGTTCACGCCCGACCGCAATCTGGGGCGCTGGGTGGCCCAGCAGGTGCCGGAAAAGGACGTGGCCATCTACGACGGTGTCTGTCCGACCCATGATATCTTGCGCAATGTCAGCGTCGAGCGTACCCACGAGGACCATCCCGAGGCGATTATCATTGCCCACCCCGAATGTCGCCAGGATGTGGTGGAAGCAGCGCACGAGGTTTGTTCGACGACGGGCATGCTCGACGCCATCGCCAGATACCCGGCGGCCAAGACCTTTATAATCGCCACCGAAAACGGCATTATCCACCAAATGAAAAAGCGCTTCCCCGACAAGGAGTTTATTCCGGCCGACGGTTGCATCGGTTGCCGCCTGCACTGTCCGTACATGAAAGTTACGGGGCTGCAGGATGTGTATTTCTCCCTGGAGCGGGAGCAGCACGAGATTGAGTTGGACGACGAGGTCATCGAAGGGGCGCGTCGCAGCCTTGAGCGCATGATGGCGGTACCGCGCGACAATTAGATGTCTATGCCCGATTTTGCCGCCGTGCGTGCCGACTTTCCCCGGGCCCGGACGGCGGCCTATTTTGACAATGCCTCGTCCCATCCGCTCAGCGTGCACTCGGCGGCGGCGCTGCACCGTTACGTCGATTGGTTGACCCATCAAGTGGGCGAACCCTGGTGGCCGGCTTGGGCGGCCCCGCGCGACCAGGCCAAGAAACTCTTCGCCCAGTTGGTCAACGCCCAGACCGATGAGATTGCCTTTGCCCGCAGCACAGTCGAGGCCGAGTGCAATTTGCTCAACGGCATGGCCGACCACCTGGCCGGCGGTAATATCGTCACGTCCGATTTGCACTATAACGCCTCGCTCTACAATTACCAATTGCGGCAACAACAAGGCCTAGAAGTGCGGGTGGTCAAGCACCGCGACTGGCAGATCGATACGGCCGATTTTGCCCGCGCTGTCGATAGCGACACTCGCTTGATAGCCATCACTTTGGTCTCCAACGTCAACGGCTATCTGGCCGATGTGAAAGCCCTGAGCGAGTTGGCCCACGCCCAGGGCGCCTATCTGTACGTCGATATTATGCAGGCGGCCGGCGCCGTGCCTATAGACGTCAAAGCTATGGGTATTGATCTGGCGGCCTGTTCGACGTTTAAATGGTTGATGGGGGTCAAGGGGTTTGGCTTCCTCTATGTGCGGTCTGATCTGCAAGATACGGTAGTGCGTCCCAGTCAGCCCAGCGGCGGCGTCGGGCTAAACTATCCGCCCTGGGTCAGTCAGGTCGATCCAGATAAGGCCGATATCGTCTTTGCGCCCAGTAGCGGCCCGACCAGTTACGAAGTTTCGTACCCCTCTTACGAGGGAGCCGTCTGCGCCCAGGAGAGTTTGGCGTATATCCATCGGCTCGGGGTCGACAATATTCGCCGGCATGCGCGCGGCTTGACCGACCGATTGCAGGCGGAATTGCCGGCTCGGGGCTACGCTTCCATCACCCCAGCGGGCAACGAGAGTCCTATTGTCGCCTTTCAGACCCCCGATCCGGCGGCGGCCCTGGAGCGCTGCCGGGCTGCTGATGTCCATGTGGCGATGCGTTTTGGCGACAAGATGCGACTTTCCCCTTCGGTATTCAACAATCACGACGATATAGACCGGTTGCTGCAGGCCCTGCCCTAAAGAGGTGGTTGCTTGACAGGTTCTGGCAGGCCGTGTACCGTGTCTCCCCGGGCCCGTCTTGCTCCAGGGCGACGAGTCAGGGATAACCAGTTGAGCGCGCTATGTAGCTTTTCGCCCGGCTCGGTGTCGGTGTCGGTGTCCCGGGCATGGCTATTCCCCGCATTCGATTGACCGGATTTTTTCGTTTAGTTGAGGAGATCGGAGTATGGAAAAAGTAGATGTCCACGTCCATGTATTCGAGCGCTTGAGCGAGGAATTCCCGCGCCAAGTGAGCGGCCTGGCCCCGGCCGAGCGGGCCGAGCCGGCCGAACAACAGCTGCGCGCCATGGATGCGGCCGGTATTGATAAGACTGTATTGATCGATATGGGCGGCCCTGAAATTGCCCACCACACCTATGTGACCCATTGCGTCAAAACCTGGCCCGACCGCTTTACCGCCACGGGGTTAGTCGATGCCGACACCGAGGACGCGCCGACGCGACTGCGGGAACTGGTCGAAGTCACGGGGATTGAGGGCATCCGCCTGGGCGATCTGGGCGACCCGGAGGCGACCCGGGCCGAGGAATTGAAAGTCTACGGTTTGTTTGAGGTGGCCCGCCAATTGGGTATCAATATCAATGTCTACGGACGGGCTCCGCAGATAGGGTGTATCGAACTGTTGGCCGAGGCTTTCCCGCAGGTCAATATATCGCTCGACCACTTGGGCGTATTGCCCTCTACGGGCTTGGTGTCCGACCGCTGGGGGCGGCCCCGTTTTGACGACGAGCCGCTGCCGCCGGCCACCTACGAGCGGGTCGTTGGCTTGGCCCGCTGTGCCAATGTATACGTCAAAGTATCGGGCGAATACGCCTTTTCCAAAGAGCCCTGGCCCTACGCCGATATGAAGCCTATGGTCGAGCGGATTTATCGGGCCTACGGGGCCGAGCGGATGATGTGGTGCACCGATGCGCCGTGGATTTTCCCCGAGCCGGGCTACGACCAATTGGTGCAATTGCTCGACCACCACCTGCCCGGTATCACGGCGGCCGAAAAAGCCATGATCATGGGAGGGACGGCGTTGAAGATATGGTTCAAGAAGCGCTGATGGGCCGATGAGCGAGGTAGACAGGGAGGGGGCCACGGAGGACGATTTTGCGGCTTTAGCCAGGCGCTATGCCGTGCTCGAAGCCGAGCACGCCGCCTACAGACAGCGCGAGGCCCTCCACAAGGCGCTGGGACGGCTGCAAGAAGAAATTTGGAAGATGCAGCGGGCCGAGGATATTCAAAAGGTGCTGCAGGTCCTGCAAAACGCCCTAACCGATCTGGGCATTGTCTATCTGTATTGCAGTGTCAATGTAGTCGATACGCAACACAGTCCCCCCACGGTAGCGGCTTTCAATATTGCCCAGGAGGGGCCGCCCAAGTTTTTCCCCCTCTCTCATGAGAGCGCCCGCAACATCGTCCATTTCTGGCGCTCTGAGCAGCCCGTATACCGCAACAACCTCCAGCTTGAAGATGTGTACGGGGAGGGTGTCTATATGAGCAATATCTGCTCGGTTCTGGACGTGCCTTTCTCCCACGGGACCCTGGCTATTAGCAACCGGGCACCCGACGCTTTCTCCGGCGCTGATATAGATGCTTTGCAGGAGCTGGCCAACGCCATCTCGTCGGTCTATTCGCGCTATCTGAATTTTCAGCGTTTGGAGGAGCAGAACCGCACCTTGGCCGATACCTTGCGCCAGCTCAAAGGCAGCGAAGAGCGTTTACGTTCGATTACTCAATCGGCTATCGACGCGATTATCGTGGCCAACAGCCAGGGGCAAATCGTTTCGTGGAATAAGGGGGCGCAGAATATCTTTGGCTACGGCGAGGAAATAATTGGCCAGTCTCTGACCTTGCTAATGCCGGAACAGTACCGCCAGGCACACCAGGACGGCTTGGACCGTTTTTACCAGACCGGCCAGATGCAGGTAATTGGCAAGACCCTCGAAATGGAGGGGCTGCGCAAGGACGGCAACGCCTTCCCCATGGAACTTTCCATTGGCACCTGGTATACCGAGAAGGGGACGTTTTTCAGCGGTATTATCCGCGATATTACCCGGCGCAAAGAGGCGGAGGAGGCTTTACAGGAGACGCGGGATCAGCTGGTCCTGCAAGAGAAAATGGCTTCCCTGGGGAACTTGGTGGCCGGTATTGTCCACGAGCTCAATACGCCCTTGGGGGCTATGGTGAGCATGCACGATACGCTGAGGCGGGCGGTGGAGAAATTGCGCCAACGGTTGGTCGACGATTTTCCTCAGATTCTAACCGATGATACCCGGCTGCAGGGCTTGTTGAGTGTGATGGATAATGCCAACGCTGTCATTGCCGACGGTGGCGAGCGGGTGGTTGCGCTGTTGGACAGTCTGCGCAATTTTGCCCGTCTAGACGAAGCCGAATACCAGGTGGCCGATTTGCACCAGGGCATTGACAGCGCTTTGACCTTGTTGCAGAGCCAGTTGGGGGAAAGCATCCACGTCGTCAGGAAGTACGGCGATTTGAGTCCTATTCACTGCTCGCCGGGCCAACTCAACCAGGTTTTTATGCACGTGCTTAAAAATTCGCTTGAAGCCATTGAGGACCAGGGGCGGATAACCATTGAGACGCGGCAGGATAAGGAGCGCGTCGTCGTGCACATCGCCGATACCGGCAAGGGGATTCCCCTCGAGCAGTTGGCGACTATTTTCGATTTTGGTTTTAACGACCAGGGCGCTCGGGTGCAGATGGGCTTTGGCTTATCTACTGCTTATGCCATTGTCCAGGAGCACGGGGGGGAAATTGATATTTCCAGTCAGCTGGGGCAGGGGACCCAAGTGGCGATTGAGCTGCCCCGCAAGAGGCGGGAAAATGAATAGGGGTGCAGGCGGTCGGTTATTCTGATAAATCCTATATAGGGGTTATATAAAAACGGGCCCACCTTCTGGTGAGCCCGTTTTTTGTCGCCAAGCGTCCTGAATCAGATATAGTTGTTGACGATATTTTCCAGCATTTCCTCGCGGCCCGAGGCTTTGGCCGGCTCGCCGTTGTCGTGGATATACTGCTCCAATTCGGTGAAACTGGTCTGGCCGCGCATGACCTTGCGGCCAATGCCCTTTTTGAAGGAGGCGTAGCGCTGATCGACAAAGTTGGAGAGGGCGCCGTCCTCGATAATTTTGTGGGCGATTTTGAGGCCGCGGGCAAAGGTGTCCATGCCGCCGATATGGGCGTGGAACAAATCCTCCGGATCAAAAGAACCGCGCCGCACTTTGGCGTCGAAATTGACCCCACCCGGGCCAATGCCGCGCTGCTGGAGTATGACCAGCATGGCGTAGGTGGTGCTGTACAGATCGGTGGGAAACTGGTCGGTATCCCAGCCCAACAAATAGTCGCCGCGGTTGGCGTCGATGCTGCCCAGGCGGCCGGCGGCCGAGGCCACAGCCAGATCGTGCTCGAAGGAATGGCCGGCCAAGGTGGCGTGGTTGGCTTCGATATTGAGCTTGAATTCGTCGAATAAATCATAGGCGCGCAGAAAACTGAGTACGGTGGCCGCGTCGTAATCGTACTGGTGCTTGGTGGGCTCCTTGGGTTTGGGCTCGATCAGCAGGGTGCCTTTGAAGCCGATGCTTTTCTTGTGCTCGACGGCCATGTGCAGGAGGCGGGCCATTTGGTCCTGCTCGTGCTTGAGGTTGGTATTGAGCAGGCTGGAATAGCCCTCGCGGCCGCCCCAGAAAACGTAATTGGCGCCCTTTAATTCGAGGGTGCACTCCATGGCTTTTTTGATTTGGGCGGCGGCATAGGCAAAGACATGGGCGTCGGGATTGGTGCCGGCTCCGTGGGTGAAGCGCGGATGGGAAAAGCAGTTGGAGGTGCCCCACAAAAGCTTGACGCCGGTGTCCTTCTGTAATTTGGCGGCCAGACCAACGATATGGTCGAGGCGTTCATTGGTCTCGGCCAGGGTATCGCCTTCGGGGGCGATATCGCGGTCGTGCCAGCAGTAGAAGGGCGCGCCGATTTTAGTGATGAATTCGAAGGCGGCGTGCAGGGTGTCCTCGGCCTGCTGCATGGGATCACTGGCTGTGTCCCAGGGACGGTCGTATACCGGTCCGCCGAAGGGATCGGAGCCGGTGCCCTTAAAGCTGTGCCAATAGGCCACCGAAAAGCGCAGGTGCTGTTTGAGGGTTTTCTTGCCGACCACCTCGTCGGGGTCGTAATGCTTGAAGGCCAGGGGGTTTTTCGAGTCGGGGCCTTCGTATTTGATGGGTTTGATGCCTTTGAAGAATTGGGTCATGGCCCGGTCCTTTCTATGGGTGCAATGTCGGTTATACCAGATTGAGTTCAAGTTGTGCGGATGTTTTTGCTGTTTCTCCGGGGAAATACCGCTAACATCCGACCATCAGTGCTTCATCTTGATAGTAAATAATAAGGCAATTGGGCAGCTGGCTTCAAGGCGCTATTCCGGCGTCACGTAGGCGGCGGTAATGCCGCCGTCGACGGTGAAGGTGGAGCCGGTGATATAGGAAGACTCGTCCGAGGCCAAAAAGAGCACGGTGCGGGCGATTTCCTCGGCCTCGCCAAAACGGCCCATGGGGATGTGGACCAGGCGGCGCTGGCGCTTTTGTTCGGTATCGAGGTATTTCATCAGCAGCTCGGTGCGCAAGGGGCCGGGGCACAGGGCGTTGACGCGGATATTCTCGCGGGCGTGGATAACGGCTAATTCGCGGGTCATGGACAGCACGCCGCCCTTGCTGGCGGTATAGGCTATTTGCGGAGTGGCCGCCCCCAGCAAAGCGACGAAAGAGGCCGTATTGATAATAGAGCCGCCGCCGGCCCGGCGCAGGGCCGGGATACCGTATTTACAGCCGAGGAAGACGCCCTTGAGGTTGACTTCCAGGGTCAGGTCCCACACCGCCTCTTCGGTGGCCACGGCGTCGTCGTCGTCGATATGGGAGATACCGGCGTTATTGAACAATACGTCGAGGCGGCCATAGGCCTGTTCGGTGCTGTCGACCATGTGGTGACAGCCGGCGGTGGTAGAAATATCGGCTTCTATAGCCAGGGCCTGGCCACCCTGTTCAGTGACCAGTTTGGCGGTTTCGGTGGCGGCAGCGGCGACGATATCGACGGCGGTTACGCGCGCCCCTTCGGCGGCGCATAATAGGGCGGTCTGGCGGCCGATACCGCTGCCGGCCCCGGTGATCAAGACGACTTTCCCGGATAAACGCATAATGGAGTTGCTCCGTTATTATACCAGATTGGCTTCAAGTTGTCGGGGGTTCACTGTTCCTCCGGAGAAATACCGCCGGCCATCAGGTCTGCAAATTGTTATTGGCTGCTGTAATCAGTGCATTGAATAAACCCTGGTGGGCCGGATGGCTGGCCGCGTCGAGTTCGGGGTGCCACTGGACGGCCAGTAAAAAAGGGTGCTGGGGGTATTCTAGGGCTTCGATGGTGCCGTCCTGGGCATGGGCGACGACGCTTAATGGGGGGGCGACGCGATCGACGGCCTGGTGGTGCCAGGAGGGCACTGATAATTGCTGTCTGCCCAAGGTCTGGGCCAGCAGGGAATTGGCGGCTATATCGACATGGTGCCAGGCCGGTCCGCGCGGTACGGCAATGCGGTGGACGGCGTGGCTCTGATCGGGCAGGTGCTGGTGCAGGGAGCCACCCAGGGCGACATTGAGGACCTGCAGGCCGCGGCAAATGCACAGGGTGGGCCGCCCTTGGGAGACGAGGCGGCGGGCCAGGTCCAGTTCGTTGCGGTCGCGTTGGGTGTCTATCATGTACACGGTGGGATGGGGGGCCTGGCCGTACAGGGCCGGGTCCAAATCGCCGCCACCGGTTAGGATGAGGCCATCGAGGCGCTGCAGGGCGCTGTCGGTATACAGGTCGCCGTGGTCTAACAGCATGGGTTGGCCGCCGGCTCGGCGCACGGCTTGCAGATAGGCGGCGGGCAGCCCGATAGAGTCGTGAGCGTCGACGCCGTAGGTGGTCAGGCCAATAAGCGGGGCGGCCATAATCAACCGCGCTCGAAGTAGCGGGCCCGCTCCCAGGTGGTGACGGCCTCGTCGAATTTGCGCTGCTCGGTGCGGAAGAAGTGGACGTAGTGGTCGACCGTTTCATTGCCAAAGGCCTGCCGCAGCATGGCGCTTTGGGCCAATTCGTTGGTGGCTTCGGTGAGGTTGGCCGGCACCCGGGGGAGTTTGTCGTTCTGGTAGATATCGCCGCTGATAGGGCCAGGCGGTTCAATCTGGTTTTGGATGCCGTCGATACCGGCTGCCAGGGCCGCGGCGTAGGCCAGGTATGGATTGGCGTCGGCCCCAGGCAGGCGCGATTCAATGCGTAGAGAGGGTCCTTTGCCGACAATGCGAAAGCCGGCGGTGCGGTTGTCGTAACTCCAGGCGATGCGGGTAGGGGCCCAGGATTGGAAGGCATAGCGCTTGTACGAATTGGGGTTGGGGGCGTAAAAAGGGGCGATGGCGCGGGCGTGTTTTATCCAGCCGCCCAAAAAGTGGCGGAAGGTATCCGAGACTTGCGCCGGGCCCAATTCCTGGTCGCCGGCAAAGGCGCTGTTGCCCTCTTGGTCCCACAGGCTTAAGTGCAGGTGCATGCTGGAGCCGGCCAGGTCGGTGCGCCACTTGGCCATAAAGGAGACCGACAGGCCCTGCGAGAGGGCGATTTCCTTGAAGCCGTGTTTGTAAACGGCCTGGCGGTCGGCCATTTCCAGGACTTCGGTGTAGCGCAGGTTGAGTTCGTGTTGGCCCGGGCCCCATTCGCCCTTGCTGAATTCCACTGGAATACCGCTTTGCTGCATATGGCGTCGCACGGCGCCGTTGATGGGCTCTTCGCGGGTGCCCTGCAGCATGTGGTAGTCTTCTATATACCAGCCCATGGTCTGCAGGTCTTCGTAGTGTTTGGCGTGAGCCTCTTCGTACGAATCCTTGAACAGGTAGTATTCCAATTCGGAGCCCCCTTTGGCGCTGTAGCCCAGTTGGGCCAGGCGGTCCAGTTGGTACTTGAGCAGCGAGCGCGGCGCTTGGGCCACGGGCTGGTGGCTTTCTTCGAGGGCCAAATCGCATACGAGTAGGGCGGATTTTTCCAGCCAGGTGATGCGCCTGAGGGTGGCCAGATCGGGGACGCAGTGGAAGTCGCCGTAGCCTTTCTGCCAATTGGCGAAATCGTAGCCCTCAACGACGTCCATTTCCATGTCTACGGTGAGCAGGTAGTCGCAGGCGTGCATACCGTTGGGGGCTACTTGTTCAAGGAAGAATTCGGCGTCGATGCGTTTGCCCACCAGGCGGCCGTAGAGGTCGGGGAAGACGGCTAAGACGGTGTCGATTTGGCCGGCGGCGACTTCTGCCTGCAGGTTTTCTAGGGTGAGCATTCCAGTGGGTGGGGCGGCGGCCATGGTGTTCTCCTGTTTTAGTTTCTGCACTAGTTATATGTAATTTGGACGCCTCTTGGGGGCCGGCTTCCAGGGGGCAGTGATGCCCGCTTGCGGCCTGCCCATCCCCACCCGGCTGCGCCGCCCGCCCGGCCTTCAGTTTCCCCGCTCCGCTCCCCCACTGTCCCCTTCCAGCCAGCCTCCAAGAGGCTTGGCTAGCAGTATTTCTTTGATTTGCAGTCCTTGATAACTGGGGACGGTGGTCTGGTATTTTAGCCACAGCGACCGGGTGGCGCAAGCTGTATATACGGAGAGGATTAAACAGCTATATCGACCAATACGGGCTCGCGTTCGAGGAGAATGCCGAAACGGCGTTGGACCTGGCTGCGGATGCTATTGGCTAGGGCTAATAAATCGCTAGTGCTGCCGCCGCGGTTGACCAATGCCAGGGCGTGTTTACTGGAGATGCCAGCTCCGTTGAGGCTGTAGCCTTTGGCGAAGCCGGCCTGTTCGACCAGCCAGGCGGCGGGTATTTTGACGCCTTGGGGGGCGGGGAAGGAGGGGACGGGCATGGCGCAAGCCGCCTGCAGGGTATGGAAGGCTTCTTCTGGAATAACCGGATTGAGGAAGAAGGAGCCGGCCGAGCGGCTGTCGGGGTCGGCCGGGTCGAGGACCATGGATTTGGCGCGGCGCAATTGCAGGACGGCCTGACGCACGGTTTGGAGCACCTCTCGTCCGGGCGCCAGTTTTTGCAGATCCACACCCTCTTCTATATACCGGCGCAATTCGGGGTAGCGCAGGGTGGGGCGACCCGGGCGCGGCAGGCGGTAGACGACGCGGGTAATGATATAGCGGTCGCGGTCCTCGGCTTTGAAGCGGGATTGGCGGTAGGCAAAGCGGCACTGTTGGTTGGAGAAGGATGTTAATTCCAACGTTTCGCGGTCGAGGGCTTCGACTGTGGCGAGGGTGTCTTTTACTTCCTGGCCGTAAGCGCCGACGTTCTGGATGGGTGTGGCGCCGACGCGGCCCGGAATGCCGGAAAGGCATTCGAGGCCACCCAGGTTGCGGTCGATGCAGGTCTGCACCAGGTTGTCCCAGTCTTCGCCGGCTCCGACGCTGACCAGGGTGGCGTCTTTTTCATCTTTAAAATCTATCCCGGCGATAGCTATGTGCAGGACCAAGCCGGGGAAACCCCCGTCGGCGAAAAGGGTATTGCTGCCGCCGCCCAGGATTTGCACGGGGAGGTCCATTTGTAGGGCTTGTTCCAGAGCGGCACGGATGTCATCGACGTCTTGGCAGACGGCCAGGTAGCGGGCCGGGCCGCCCAATTGCAGGCTGGTGAGCGGAGCTAAAGGGACGTTTTGGCGCCAGTTTGCTACCACTTCTGTATGGCTCCCAACAGCAGTTTCTGGGCGTCGGTGCCGTTGTCGCGCAGGGCGGTGACCCGGGGGCCGTCGAAGGGCTCGCGCGATTTCATCCAGGCGTTCTGGTAGCACATCAGACAGACGCGGCGGCGCGTGCCCGAGGAATTGGCGGCGCCGCGGTGGTAGAGCCAGCCGTCGAAGAGCACGGCCTGGCCGGGTTGGGCCATAACGCGCAATTCGTCGGGGAAACGCGGATGGCCCTCGGGTGGCTTAAAGGGGACACGCTGGCTGCCGGGGACAATGACGATGGGCCCGTTGTCGTCGGTGATTTCGTCGAGGTAATAGCCACAGTTGATCTGGCCGGGCAGACTGCCGTAGGGGATCCCTTCGGGGTCCATGGGCCAGGGCCCGTCGCGGTGCCAGTCCTGGTCCGGCTCGTCGCCTTTGGTGATGCGGGCGGTGGCGCTGTGGAGCTGGACGCAATTGCTGAGGATGGCCTTGATGCGGGAAAAGACGGGCGGGTTGTCGAGCAAAAAGGCGAAATCGTCGTCCTCTTCCAAGAGCTGGTGGATGAATTGTTCGTCGCGGCGGGCAAAGGCGTCGTCGAGGGCGGTGCGTAGTTGTTCGACCTGGTTGGGCGTGATGGCCTCGTCGATGACCAGGTAGCCCCATTTGAGGAAGAAGGCGACGTCTCGTTCCAGTTCGGGCGTCAGCTCGGGGTTGAGGCGGGAGGGGATGGGGGAGGACACGGGGTGGGCCTTTCGCGGGCGGTTAGCGGGCGGGATTGAATCCCGGTGGATGAATTGGCATAGGCTGCATGCCGCAGGGTGTCCAATGCTGAAACAGAGGGAAATGTACTTGGTGGAATTCGTCCTGCCAATAGAATAGGCCCGGATCGCCGATATGGTTCTTGCCCTGGTAGTTATTTACAATTGATAACGCCGTTTTTGGTGAATCCCAAAAATTGTGCCAACAATGTGTTCTATGATTAATTCTCATGGAACACGGCTTATGAAGGGCTGGCATTTCAGCGCAAAAGTAGCAGCTTCCGCGTCTCGATCCGGTCCTCTGCCTGCAGCCGATACAGGTATACGCCCGATGCCAGTTCGCGCCCACCGTCGTCGCGGCCGTCCCACTCCAGCCGATACTGCCCGGCTGTCCGCAGTCCTTCGGCCAGCCGGGCCACTTTCTGCCCGGCTAGGTTGAAGACCGACAGGTCGACCGGGGACGCCGTCGGCAAGCTGAATTGGATGACGGTCCCGGCGTTGAAGGGATTGGGGAAGTTCTGGTTCAACGCGAAGTCGTCTGGCACCGTGCCGTCGCGCGTCTCCAGCACGGCGGTAAACGGGTCGTCCTGCACCTCGATGTTGCGACTGAGATTGATCCAGTGCTCGCCCAGCGACGTCTCCTGCAGGATGAGCACCGACACGTCGCGCAGTTCGCTCTCGCCACCGATGGTGAAGGTGGATTCCAGGCGGTAAGTGCCGTCGCCCTGGTCGGTCAGCGGCACAGCGTCAGGACCTCCGAGGCGACTCAGGTCGGCCACGACGCTGGTGATGGTAGCGGTGGGCTCGAAGAGGGTGGGGCGGGCGACGGCGACGAAATCAACAGACTGGCCGTAGGCGACGGAGGCGGGTGGCTCGGCGGTCCACACCGTGCGTGGGGCCGGGTACCATTCGCCGCGGCCTTCGACGACGCGGATCTTCTGGTCGGCGGGGATATTCGAGATAAAGTCGACCTGGCCGGAGGGCCAGCGGATCTCCAATTGCTCGACCGTGGTATGTTCGCCCAGGCCGAAGTGGACGACGAACTCGTATTGAAACCATCCATCGGAAGGATTCAATTCGCGCATCTGCCACTGCCCCCCGACCAGAGCCAGTACGCGGGCGCCCAACCCGTCTCGGTTGCTGCTGGTGCCGACCAGATCAATGCGGAGGAAATGGTGTCCATTACCCCGGTTGCGGAACAGGCCTTCAGAATGGTAAATATCCAAGAAGCCATCGCCGTCAAAGTCGAAAAACGCATCGACGCCGGAATGGCCCAGTTGGAATGTGCGTTCGTGGAAAAGACCTGCGCCCGTATTTTCAAAGGCGGAGGGCAGGCCGTCGGCCGGAAAGAGATCGAGATCCCCGTCGTTGTCGTAATCGACCAAATGGCCCCGCAGGATATTTCCCTCGGCTATCGACCGAAGTCCCAGCCCTTCGGTAAAATCGATGAAGCGCTCATTGCCCTGGTTGAGCAATACCGCCGACCGCTGGGGCAGATCCTCCCCGCTGTTGGAGCCGATGGGGGCGAACAGATCCAAATCGCCGTCTTGGTCGATATCGCCGGCCGCTCCCCCGAAGGCCGGGCCCAGACGGCCCGATTCCGGGGTGGTGGCGTCGCGGAACAGGCCCCCTTCGTTGAGCAATAAGCGGTGGGGCGAATGGGATACCACCTGGTACAGGTCGGTCCAGCCATTATCGTCGAAATCACCCGCTATAGGGCCGGTAAATGTCCCGCCCGAATCGGGGGAATCCGCGTTGTGCCAGGCTATATCTAAACCCGCCTGGACGGTGACATCGGTAAATGTGCCGTCCCCCTGGTTGCGGAAAAGGGTGTTCTGCAAATCCGCGTGTCCCTCGGTATGGGGAAAGGCATAGTGTCCCACATACAGATCGGGCCAGCCGTCGTTGTCGTAATCGAGCCACAGGGCCCATGTCGAACTATCTGGGATGTGCAGCCCGGCGGCCTGGGTCACGTCGACAAAGCGGCCCCGGTCGTTGCGCAACAGCAGATCCCGCATGGCTACGCCATTGTAAAAGGTGCCGGCCGGGTAGTAGTAGTCCAGATCGCCGTCGTTGTCGTAATCGGCGCTGCTTACAATGCCAATGGGAATGGCGAAACTTTCCGGATCGGCGGGAATAGGCAGCAGCGAACCCCGGCTTTTAAACAGGCCGTTGCCCTCGTTGTGCTGCAGCAGACTGTGGGGAAAATCGAGCGGCGGCAGCCAGCCCAGCAAATCGGGCCGGCCGTCGTTGTCGTAATCGGTGAAGGCGTTGAAGCGCTGGAAGGAATCCGTTCCGCTGAAGGGCTGGTCGACCACCTGAAAGAGAGGCTGGAAATCGGGCAGGGGCGCCCCGATAAGTTTGACCGCATCGAGCGTATTGAAACCGGGGACGAGCCCCGTATTGAGTTCTACGCGGACCCGGTCGGTGGGAAAATCGAGCGGGGTAAAGTCGAGGCGCAGCACCGCCGGACAAGTCCTGTGGGGATCTTCACCCGACCATACTTCGTGCAATTGGCCCTCTAAATTGCGCACCAGGAGGCGAGTGACGGTGCCGGGATTGACCCCTTCGTGCACTTCCACAGCCCGGGCGAAGACAGGCCGCTCGAATTTCACCTCGATCCATTCCCTCTCCTGGTCTTCCAAAAAGGGTTGCCAACCCGCAATCGGGAATTCTTCGTCTATCTCTGGCATACGGCAGGCCGTTTCGTCGGGGGTTCCAACGATAGATCCAGGGCCTCCAAAAATATCGGGGATACGCGAACTCTGGGCTACGGCTATTTGCGCCCATTGCTCAATGACCTCGTCCTGCGCCTGGACGGCCACTGCCAGTAGCAGACACAGGCCGATCCCGCTCAACCAGCCCGTTGCAACGCCTAATCTCGTATTCATGAAGAGCCCTCCTCAATCCGTTTGAATATTCAAGTCGATCTCACCTTGCCCGGTTGGCAAAGTCCGTGCCATAGCGTTTTCCAGAAGGTAAAAGAAGGCCTTCTAACTCCAGTGTGGAAGAGAATATACGTTATTTTATCTAAACCTCCGAAAGCATCGTTCAGGCGCTCCAGTCCAGTTTTTCCGGCGGTTTGTCCAAAATCCTGGACAACCCACTACGGCCCCTGCCCGCAAGCAATGACGGCCAGCCTAGGCAGGGACTGGCCGCTGTGAAAGCACTTCAAGTAGCGTTTATTATCCATTAGAATTATTCATGCAAATGGTCCGACTTTTCCCACCACTAAAATTCCCCGAAAAGTTCGGCATAGCAGCTAGAAGCCCCATATGGAGACTATAGATTGACAATCGGAAATTAAACAATATCTTCCATTCGATACCAAAATGATTCCATTATGGAGGCAAAGTAATGGCCAATATGACCGTCAAGAATATGCCCGACGAATTGTACGACAGCCTCAAGGAAGAAGCGGCGCGCAATCGCCGCAGTCTCAATAGCGAGGTGATTGTCCGCCTGGAAAGCAGTGTAGTCGACAAGCCTGTGGATTCTAAATTGATACTGGAACGGGCGCGCGCTGTGCGCCGCAAGACGACAAGGCATTGGTTGAGTGACTCCGATCTGAACAAAGCCAAAGCGCAGGGTCGGGCGTGATTGTCGCCGATACCAATCTCATCGCTTATTTGTATATAGAAGGTGAATTCACCGAAGCGGCCGAACAGATCTTGGCGCAGGAGGCCGAATGGGCGGCCCCACCCCTGTGGCGCAGCGAGTTGCGCAATGTTCTGGCGTTGTATATCCGCCGCAATATCCTGACCTTGGACGAAGGGCTGGGGATAGCTCGGACCGCCGAAGATTTCCTGGCACCCAGGAGTTTTGCCGTCGATACGGAAGACGTACTGTACTTGGCGGCCGAGTCGGGTTGTACGGCGTACGATTGCGAATTTGTCGCCCTGGCGCAAAAACTGGAAATACGGCTGGTTACAAATGACCGGAAGGTTTTATCGGCCTTTCCGGATACAGCCTGTTCCCCAGAGGCGCTGCTGGATGCCCAGAGCGACGAAAACGGCCTTTAATTTTTTTCGGCGCAACGACAATAAAGGCGATTGACGAGGTAGGAGGGCGCCGATATATTGGTCCACGCCTATTCCCCTACCCTTTACCCCAGTCGACGAACCATGAAAAAGAAAATCTATCTGGCCAGCCCCTACGGCTTTTCGTCCCAACAAAAAGAGCAATTACTGCCCCAATTCGTCGATGTCCTCGAAAAAATGGGGGCCGAGGTCTGGGAGCCTTTCGAGCGCAATAATCAGGTCGACTTTGCCCAGGAGGGCTGGGCCTACCAGATCGGCCAGAACGATGTCCGCGACGTGGTCGAATCCGATGCCGTCTTCGCCATTGTCAACGGTACCCCCCCCGACGAGGGCGTAATGGTCGAGTTGGGTATTGCCATTGCCCTGGGCAAGAAGACCTTCCTCTTCCGCGACGATTTTCGCCATTGCGCCGATACCGGCCAGTATCCCCTTAATCTGATGACCTTTACGGGGCTGCCCGAACAGGGTTGGGAGGATTATTACTATACCTCGTTCGCCGAAATCAGCGCCCCGGAGAAGGCGTTGGCGCGGTGGTTGAATGGACAAGAGGTCTAGGGCATGCGGACGGATATCGACCCCAAGCTATTGCAGGACCCGGATGTAAAGGTCTCGGAAGAGATCCTGCGCGCCTGTGTGCACTGCGGTTTCTGCAATGCCACCTGCCCGACGTATTTGCTTACCGGCAACGAACTGGAAGGGCCGCGCGGGCGGATTTACCTGATTAAAAATACGCTGGAAGGCGCCATTGAGGTTAGCCAGCAGACGCAGGAGCATATTGACCACTGCCTGGGCTGCCTGGCCTGTGAGACGACCTGTCCCAGCGGCGTCACCTATTCGCATTTGTTGGAAGAGGCCCGGCCGCGTTTAGAAGAGGCTTACAAGCGACCCTGGAGCCAGCGTTTGTTGCGTCGCCTGCTGACCTTTATGCTGCCCCATCCGGGGCGTTTCCGCTGGGCCTTGCGACTGGCGCCGTTGGGCAAACTGACGGCGTTTTTAACACCCCGCTCTATGCGCCATCTGCTCGATATGGCGCCGGCCCGTCTGCCCGCCCCGGCGACGCTGGCGCGGTCGGGGATTATTGCGGCCCAGGGCAAGCGCCGGGCTCGCGTTGTGCTGTTGACCGGCTGTGCTCAACAAGTGTTGGGGCCGCAGATCAACGACGCCACGGTGCGTCTGCTGACGCGGCTGGGCGCGGAAGTGGTGATTCCGCCGGATATGGGTTGTTGTGGAGCGTTGACCTATCATATGGGCGAACGGCCGCAGAGCCTGAAATTGATGCGTCGCAATATCGAAGTATGGCACCGAGAAATGGAAGCCGGCGGCCTCGACGCCATTGTCCTCAATACATCCGGGTGTGGTACTGCGGTGCGGGAATACGGCCATATTTTCCGCAACGAGCCCGAATTGGCCGACAAGGCGCAGGCAGTGGCGGCCCTGGTAAAAGACGTCTCGGAGGTAGTGGACGAATTGGGCTTAGGGGATGTCGAGGAAGTGGGCGATTTACGCGTCGCCTATCACGACGCCTGCTCGTTGCAACACGGCGCCAAAATCAAAGACCCGCCGCGGCGTCTATTGGCCCAAGCTGGCTTTGAGGTGGTGGAAGTACCCGAGGCGCATATTTGCTGCGGCAGCGCCGGCACCTACAACCTGCTCGAACCCGAATTGGCCGGACAGTTGCAGGCGCGCAAGGCGGCCAATATATCCCAAGTGCAGCCGCAGGTAGTGGCCGCCGGTAATATCGGCTGCATGGAGCAGATCGGCGGCGGCATCGAGGCGCCGGTGGTGCACACAGTGGAATTGCTCGATTGGGCCACGGGGGGGCCGAAACCGGCGGGGTTGGGCGGTTGAGCTAGCCTCTCTCTGGCGGTATGCGAGGCGCACTGTGGGGCTCCCCGGCCTTTCGTTCCCATACGGCTGCGCCGTGTGATGCTCGCCCCTTTGTTTTCTCCTGGCTTTCCTCCCCTATATACCGCCGCCGGCCACCCACCCCGAACCTTGGCGGAAGCTATTATTAAGAAAAAGAAAGGGAGAGGGTGGCTCCCTGGTATTTGGAGTATTTGTGGAAGCTGGGCGCAGAGGAGGAGGGGAGACCCTTCCCAATCTCTGGAACTGTACCGAAGGGTTTTGGGGTGTCGGCCGGCGGCGGGCAGTGGGGGAGCGGGGCGGGGCAGCTGAAGGCCGGGCGGGCGGCGCAGCCGGGTGGAGGAGGGTAGGCCGCAAGCGGGTCTCACTGCCCGCCAGAGGCCGACACCCCAAAATCCGTCCTCAGCGCCAGCCAACCTTCTTTCAACCAACAAAAGTCGCAGCCTCGTTCCATTTCATCATCCTTCCTCTTCCCCAGCGCTACTCTTCGCCCGCTCATCGGCAGCAATACGCCCGTCGAAAATACGTATCAACCGCTGTGCTCGCCGGGCGATATCCTCTTCGTGCGTGATCAGGATAACCGTATTTCCCTCTTCTTGCAGGGCGGCGAATAAGGCCATAATATCGTCGCCGGTGCGGCTGTCGAGATTGCCGGTGGGCTCGTCGGCCAGCAAAATGGAGGGGCGGTTGACCAGGGCCCGGGCAATGGCGACGCGCTGGCGCTGGCCGCCCGACAATTCGGCGGGGCGGTGGTCCATACGGTCTCCCAGGCCGACGCGCTCCAGGGCCTCCTCGGCCTGGCGTCGCCGCACCCGGCGGCGGGTGCCGGCGTAGATAAGAGGCAGTTCGACATTGTGCAGGGCCGAGGCCCGGGGTAAGAGGTTGAAGGTCTGGAAGACAAAGCCGATTTGCTCGTTGCGGACTGTGGCCAACTGGTTGGCGTTCATATCCGAGACGTCGGTGCCGCCCAGATAATAGCTGCCATCGCTGGGCGTGTCGAGACAGCCAATGATATTCATCAGAGTCGACTTGCCCGACCCGGAGGGCCCCATAATAGCCACGTATTCGTTGTCGGCGATGCCCATGTCGACGCCCTGCAAGGCGTGGACTTCTTCGACGCCGCGGACGTAGACTTTGCGGATATTGGTCAGTTCGATAAGCATAGGTGCGCGTCTATTCAGAGCCCAGGGCCACCACCGGATCGAGGCGGGCGGCGCGGGCGGCGGGGTAAATACCGAAGAACAGGCCGATGACCACGGAAATGATCAGCGACACGACGACGGAGTCGGGGGCGACAACACTGGGAAAGGGCGATTCGGCGAAGTGCTCGATAAACAGCGATATGCCCACGCCCAAACCGATGCCCATGCCTACTCCTATAAGGCCGCCCACCAGGCTCAGCACCACGGCCTCGACGACGAATTGGGTCAGCAGTGTCGCCGGTTTGGCGCCCAGGGCTTTGCGGATGCCAATTTCGCGGGTGCGCTCGGTAACCGATACCAGCATGATATTCATAATACCGATACCGCCCACCAACAGAGAAATGCCGGCGATACCGCCGGTGACCATTTTCATCACGAGGATGCTCTGTTCGATTTGGTCGAGGAACGATTTGCTGCTCTGTATCTCGTAGACGGTTTCCTGTCCGTAGCGTTTTTTAAGAGCGCTCTCGATGAGGGGAATGAGCTGTGGAACGTCGTCGGGCGATTGGGCCAGAAGGGTGGCACCGCCTAAATCGCGGTTGCCGATCATGCGCCGCTGCGCCGTGGTGACGGGGACGAAAACTTGGTTGCCGCGCTCAAAACCGAAGACTTTGCGTTCTTCCATGACGCCAATGACCAGATAGCGGTCGCCGTTCAATTTCACTTCCTGGCCCAGGGGTGAGTGGCGGCCGAACAGGTCTTCGCGGGCCTGTTGGCCCAAGACGCAGACAGAGTGTTGTTGCTCTAGGTCGCGGGGCTGAAAAAAGCGCCCTTCGGCAATCTTCCAATTGTGGACATAGGGGTAATCGGGGGTGGTGGCTTCTATCGGACTGTTGGTCGATGCTTTGCCGTAGCGCGCCTGGCCACCGGTGGAAAGAAGGGGCAGGGCCATTTCCAACTGCGGCGAAATATCCCGCAGATAGTCCAGGTCCTCCAGCCGTAGCGGCCGATAGTGGGGCGAGCGGACCCAGCGGCCGTCCTTGTAGATCCAGGCGCGGGCCTCGACGGTGATTTGGCTGGCGCCGCTCATTTTGGCGAATTCGCCGATCACGGTCTGGCGCATGCCCTCGCTAATGGAGACGATGCCGACCACCGCGCCGACGCCGATGAGTAGGCCCAACAGGGTGAGGCTGGAGCGCAGTTTATTGGCCCACAGCTGTTGCAGGGCGATGGAGATCGATTCGAGGATGATCATTCGTAGCGCAGGGCCTCGACCGGGTCCATGCGGGCGGCGCGTCCGGCTGGGTAGACGCCCGAGAATACACCGACCAGGCCGGCGAAAGCCATGGCCCAGAAAACGGTCTGCGGGTCAATGACGCTGACAAAGGGTGAATTGGGGTCAAAGTGGTGGATGACCAGGGCCATAAGACCGCCAAAACCGGCACCTACGGCGGTGCCCAAGAGACCGCCGCAGAGGCTCAAAACGATGGCTTCGGCGAGAAATTGGAAAAGGATCTGATGACTTTTGGCCCCGAGGGCTTTGCGGATGCCAATTTCGCGGGTGCGCTCGGTGACCGAGACCAACATGATATTCATAATGCCGATACCGCCCACCAATAGGGAGATACCGGCGATGCCGCCAGCCACCATTTTCATAATGCCAGTGACCTGGTTGACTTCGTCCATTTCGCCCTGGCTCGATTCTATGCGGAATTCGTCGCCGTGCTCGTGTCGCTGTTTGAGAACGCGGCGGGCGATTGCGACCACTTTTTCCACCGCGTCAATTTCGCGGGCGAACAGGGTGATGGCCCCCAGGCGCTGGTCGCCGGTGTGGCGTTTTTGCGCCGTGGTATAGGGGATCAGCACCACGTTGCCCTGGTTTTGGCCAAAGCGGACCCGTTCTTCGAGGACGCCAATGACGGTATAGCGCTGGCCGTCTAATTTGATTTCGGCTCCTGTAGGGTTGGCTCCGTCAAAGAGATCGGTGAGGATTTTGTCGCCGACCACGCAGACCCGGCGGGCCAGGCGGATATCGTCGTCGCTGAGGTGTCGGCCCAATTGGACGGCCCAATTGAATCCCTGTCCGTAGTCTTGAGTGGTGCCGGTATAGCTGCTTTGCAGCGTGGTCTTGCCGTATTGCAGCTGGACGCTGCCCTGGACACTGGGAAGGGCGGTTTCGATATCCTCGGCCTGGCCGGTGATGGCGCCCAGATCGGCCGAATACAGATACTCCCGCCAGGGGCGCTCGACCCAGCGGCCGCCCTTGCGCTCCCACGAGCGCGGCGGTTGGATTTGGATGGAGGTGGCCCCGCCCTGTTGGGCCAGATTTTCCTGGATAGTCAGGCGCAGGCCCTCGCCCAGGGAGACTATGCCAATGACCGAGCCGACGCCGATGACTATGCCCAACAACGTCAGGAAGGAACGCAGTTTATTGGCCCTGAGCTGGGTCAGGCCGACGGCGATGGGCTCGTAGAAGATCACTGCGTTAGTCTTGGTCGGGGGCCGTATCCGCGGCTTCGGCCTGTTGCTGCTGTTCCAATTTGCGCTGGATGAGTTGGGGATCGGCCGCGATCCGGTCGTCCAGGGACAGGCCGGCGGTTATTTCCAGTCGCGTCGAGGTTTCCAGGCCCAAGCTCAATTCCACTTCTTCAAAGCGGTCGAGGGGAAATTGGTTGGGCGGTTCGGGTGGGCCCCCGGCGCTCGAATCGGCGGAGGCGTCCAGGCTGTCGGCCTGGGCAGTTGCCGAGGTAGCTGCGGCTTGGCTAGTATCGGGGCGGACGATATAGGCGATGAAGCGGCCGCGGCGTCCTTTGCCGCTGGTGGCGGTCTCTTCTTCGTGGTCGAATACCTCCAGCGCCGCCTCAACGGGGAGGAACAGGACGCTGTCGCGGCGTGTGAAGATGATATCGAGGTCGCAGGACAGACCCTGGCGCAGGTGGGGTTCGTGGTCGAGAATGTCGATCTCGGCGTCAAAGGTGACGATATTGCTGCCCTGGTTCTTCTGCCCGACTGGGGCAATCCAGCGCACCTGGCCCCGGTACGAGGTATCGGGGAAGGCGTCGACGACGATATCGACTTCGAGGCCGGTGCGGAGCTGACCGATATCGATTTCGGCGATATCGGCGCGGACAATCATCTGACTGGGATCGCCAATTTCAAAGAGCACGTCGCCGCCCGACAGTGAAACGCCGGAGGCGACCACTTCGCCGATTTCGACGTTGCGGCGGATGAGAATGCCGTCGATGGGTGCCAGCACCCGCACTTCGTCGAGATCGCCGGTCTTTTTCTCGTCTTTAGAAGTGAGGTTGGCCTTGGCCTCGAGGATTTCCAGTTCCAATTGGGCCAGGCGTAAATTCTGCCGCGTCCGGGCCAGCCGCACCTGGGCATCCTCGTATTCTATGGAGGCGATCATCTTACTCTGAAAGAGGGATTTTTTGCGCTCGAAATCGCGTTCTTGTTCCTGCAAATTCACCCGGGCTTGTTCCACCGCCGAGCGTTTCTGGTAGAGCTGCAGGGATTGGTTGGGGTCGGGTTCGATAACCGCCATCAGTTGGTCTTTGGCAATCCAATCGCCGGCTTCGACGAAAAGATCGCGCAACTCGCCGGAAATGGTCGATTTGACCTCTACCGTACGCACCAGTTCAATGGAACCGGTCTCGGCCAGACGGTCTACCAAGTCGCCTTGTTCAACGGCGAGGGTGGGAAAGGTTTCGGGCGGTTCTTCTTTCTTTGTATTGAAGAAGACGACAGCACCAATGCCCCCGAGAATGAGAACAGCGATGAGAAATTTGAATCCTTTCGAGCGCTTGCGCGGCTTGGCAATTTGACTCACGCGCTTAACCCCCCGGGTTGAACATGGCACCCAGACCGCCCAAACCCGCCTGGACGACGAGCCAGAGCAACCACATGACTAGCACGCCGACAAAGGCCTTGCGGAAGGGGAGGCCGGCGATAAAGGTCAGGCCGACGGCGGCGATGCCGACCTGCCAAAAGGTGAATAGCTCGATGGCCGCCAGGTAGCGGCCCAGGAAGGTCTTTAGGGTTTCTTCGGGGAGCAGCAGGCCGAGTCCTGTCTGGATCTGCAGCGTTTTATTGGACAGGATTAGGGGCGTGGTGACGATGGAGCGGACAATTTCTATTAAGCCGGCGTAGGCCGATATGGCCAGGGTCTGGTTAAAGCGGATTTCGCCGCCCAGGAAGAATTTGGCCAAGATCAGCAATAGCGCGCTTTTGAGGAGGGTGAAAAACACCACCGCAGCGGGCGTTGCCACCAGAATGCCGATGGTCTGGAAGGTGCCCTGCATTTTTTCAATGCGCTCGAGATCTTCCGGTTTGATATCGGGGTTATTGGCAAATTGTTCGGACATTTGCTGGGTGGTGAATTCTTTTACCACCGGCATAATGACATAGGCTGCGGCCATGGCTACGACCATGACTACGAGCAGGGGGATGACCCAGTCGGCCCAGGTTTGTCGTTGGCGCACGGCGGCAAAGGTTTCGCCGGGGGCGTAGAAGACGCGGATCATGCGGCCGATCAGGCCGATATCGTCGTCGGGCAAAGCCGTTGTCGTTTCCATTTTCTTCCCTCCCTGCAGAAGTGGTCAGAGCGGAGCTAGTGCGTCTGTAAATTGGGCGACTCGTTTGGGCGCCCTCTGGGGGCCGGCTTCCAAGCGGGCAGTAAACTCGGGGCCTGCGGCCCCTCAGACATCACTGCCCGCTTGGAAGCCAACCCCCAGAGGGCTTGGGTAACGAAATCTCATAGAGTAGGGCCCGCTAGTAGTCTCTCTGGATGAACATATAAGGTATACAGGTGCGCTTGTGCAACCTTTTTCGCCCCGTGTACCTTGGATCAAAAAAGAGAACTGGGAAGCCATTCTATAGATGGCTTCCCAGTTTTGTTCGGATTGATGCACTATTTTCTACTAGTCGTGTCTATAAATATCGTGATCTAAGCTCCTTTGGCTCCTTCCTGGAAGGGGGCAGTGATGTCTGAGGGGCCGTAGGCCCCGAGTTTACTGCCTCCTGGAAGGAAGGAACCAAAGGAGCGTCCCCGGAAATACAAGCCTTCGTTACAATACCTGATCGATCAGCCCCAGACTTTTTTTGTCGAGAGCTTGCATATCGGGGATCTCGAAGCGGTTGCCGTCGACATCGACCAACAGCAGACGGTAATCGCCCAACCACTGCGCATTTTCGGCTACGTTCTGGACGACAAATTCGCGTTGGCCGCGGTTGGTCTGGACGTCCCAATAGGAGGTCCCGAACTCGTTGCGCACCGATTCGATGCGTTCGATGGTCGAGGTCAGATAGCGCAGATCTAATTCCTCACCGACAATGGTGCGGGCCTCATCGGCCAGCTCCTTGAGATTGTCGATCATACAGATCTCCTCGTCCTTGGCGTCGAGCAGGCAGATATAGCGCTCGGGATGGGACAGCGGCGCGGCGCGGACGATCTTTACCTTGAGATAGGAGCGGTCCTGGTCTATGGTCAAGCGCAGGGTCCAGGCCGGCTCGCGGAATAGGCGCACCCCTTTGATATCGACCTCTTCGGGGTGGGTCACAGTGATGGGGGTGACGGTGTTGCCGGCGCTTTTGTCGCCGTTGGCGGGGTTCCCATTGGCGGCGGTGGTTGACATTTTCGCTCTCCTTTAAACAGGCTTGGGGGCAGATTTCGCAGGGGCTTGGGTCATGACGGCGGCGGTTTGTTGCTGCGTTTGCACCAGATGGTGGAATAGGCCTTTGCGGGCCATCAGCTCGGTGTGGGTACCTACTTCGGCAATGCGGCCATCGTCGATTACGACCAGGCGGTTGGCACTGCGCAGAGTCGATAGGCGGTGGGCGATGGCAAATGTAGTGCGGCCGGCCACCAACCGGGCGATGGCTTCTTGGATCTTGGCCTCGGTGGGTGTGTCGAGTGACGACGTGGCCTCGTCGAGGATGAGGATCTCGGGGTCGTGAAGTATGGCGCGGGCAATGGCGATGCGCTGTTTTTCGCCGCCCGACAGTTTATTGCCTTCTTCGCCCGCCAGGGTATCGTAGCCGTCGGGTTTTTTAACGATAAATTCGTGTGCATTGGCCGCCCGGGCAGCGCGCAAAATCTCGTCGAAAGAGGCTGTTGGCCGTCCATAGCGGATATTGTCGGCGACACTGCCGTTAAATAGAAAGGAATGCTGCGGCACCAGGCCGATATGGGCGCGCAGGTCTTCGAGGCGCATCTGGGTTATATCCATGCCGTCTATTTCGAGGCGGCCGCCGGTCAAATCGTAAAAGCGGCTGATAACTGGACTTTTGCAAAAATCAGGTGAGGGCAAGATGGTCCATAATCTTTGCGATCTCCCATTTAGCATCCGTTGCTTGTTGAATGGCCCAGGTCAGCGTCTTGCCCAAGACCTCTTTGGCAA
>WLWI01000861.1_pt1 | contig 26703 bp, 20 predicted proteins | sample 6701501 | NCBI WGS metagenome assembly WLWI01 (sample SAMN12718690, study PRJNA515312) | sponge metagenome | isolation source: marine sponge | host: Mycale hentscheli | place: New Zealand: South Island, Marlborough, Capsize Point | collected 2014-11-01 | reverse complement strand
TTATAAAATTCTGTATGTTGACAGTTTTGTTGAATTTAATTAAGAATAGCTTGGGCTAAGCATATTGAAGAAAATGAAAATTAATATTTTAGAAATATAGGCAACTTTTTGGATTATCATTGACTATTGCGGATTAGCTACTTGTAGCTTATATGAATAATAATATCAATTCTCTATCAGTTATTATTTATCATGGACAGTAGCTACTGTATAAAAAAATTACACCTTAATTATATATGTATTTGCTTTAATTTGGTGCCAGAAGGATAATTGGACAGTGGTGACTTCTATAAATTACTTAGTTACTTCCTGCTGGGATTGATGCTCCCAAGATCATATATTCACAGAACCTTTACTATTAGGTAGCTAGTTTTCTTAAGAATAATTTCAATAATCTAAACTGCCACCGAAAAGAGTGGGTGATATTAGGACTGGGTCTGTAGAAACCCACATGAACGTAACTATCTATACCTATTGCGTAAGTAGAACCGGGGAGGGGACGTGTCCGCGTGGTCCATGGTCTTTGGACTGGTCTGTGTTTTATACGGACCCCGAATAGGGTAGTATCCAGTACTACTACTAGTCTGGCGTAGCCGACCCTTTACCTCTTCTATATTGGGGAATGTAGAAGAGGTAAAGGGTCGGCTACGCCAGACTATACTACTACGTAGCTAGTCCTGTGGGTTTCGGTGCGGTCTGCAGCGGGGTATCACTGGGGAATTAGCGAGAATTTTTTACTGAACTGTAATATAATATTAAGCCCGTCCGGTAGGTATCTACACCGTCCTTACTAGCCATCATGCCGGGCTACCATCTGAAAGAAGACCAAGTGAAGAACAAGTCTCTGTACTCTAAATATAAATGTAGTCTTTGTTGCCTGGTTCTCAGAGATGCAGTGCAACCATCTTGTGGCCATTGGCTATGCGAGTCCTGTATTCTTGAGTTAAATCAACGAGTTAAATCAAGGTGAGCGTATTTTATAATGCGGAACCTTTGCGCTTCTTTTTATTTGTATAGTCAAACATTGGGTATGCTTAATACTTTATTATTATTCAAAACTTGTTTTTTATTAGCAAACTACTTTGCCCCAGATGCCTTGAGCCATTACAGGACGAAGACAGTGATGACCAACTTGTAAGAATTTTTTTTCTCATAAATGAATCTAAATAAGTTATTCTAGAATTGTTATAGTATTTTCCAGATAATTTTGTCAGGCGAGAGATATCAAGATTAATGGTTTCTTGCAAAATGTCTGAGAAAGGTTGTAACTGGGAAGGCAACTTGAAAGACTATGAAGTAAGCCCAGATAAAGTGTTCAAAGTTCTAAATTGATTCCTATCTTTGTACTGTATAAAAGGCTCACTTGAAATGCTGTGATTACAAAGTTGTTGAATGTGGCCAATTGGGAGCAGCAAAGGAGCCAAACTATCACTATTATGTCATGAAGGAGATAAAGGAGCTTAAATCTGAGTTGCAACGCATCAAAGAATTGTTTACCCCAGTAAATTGTTTGCAGCAAGGGTTTGTGGATCCTCCTAAATGTACCAAACAACATTCGTCCTGCCAACCTTCGAAAACGTTGCTGAATTTTGACACCAACCAGTCAATGTTAGTCCCAGGGCATACTGGGATATCTTCAAGTTATGAGGACAGAGATGATGTGGCTGAATTGTTAACTAGGGTTGAATTGTTAATTAGGGTTTTGGTTAAACTGGAAAATGAAAAGAGAGACCTGGGATTGAAAGAAAAAGATTTCAGGCCCTCTCTCATTGAAAATAGCAATTATGACGGCACTATGGTGTGGAAGATACCTCAATTCTGTCAAAGAATGAGTGATGCTCACAGCGGCAAGTATACCTCCATTTTCAGCTTGCCATTTTATACCTCCAGATATGGCTATAAAATGTGCTTGAGGCTATACATCCTTGGCGACGGAATTGGAAAAAACAATTACATGTCATTGTTTTTTGTGATTATGAGAGGCGAGTTTGACAACATCTTGCAGTGACCCTTTACCCACAAAGTTACCTTCAGGCTCATCAACCAGAATGGCAATCGTGATGTTATTGATACTTTCCAACCAGAGCCCACTAGCATTTCTTTCAGAAAGCCAAAATCTGACATGAACATTGCGTCGGGTTGCCCACATTTCATATCCCACAATGATTTGTTCAGTGGAGGCTTTGTCAATGATGATACTATTTTCATTAAGTGTGAAGTGGATACTAAAAGCGAATAGCTACCATTTTTCTATTACTATGTTTAATGCGTAAATTGACAGTAATTCTAACCTTTTGAACTAATTATCATTTTGCTACAATAGGGTTGATAAAAATTGTACTATTTTTTTAAAGACCAGCTTTAGTGGAGTCAGCTGTAGGACTTATAAACATTGTTGCTACTGAATGCAGAATAACAACAGTGCAGTTGTAGCTACTTTTCCTGAGTTCTCATTCTTTTATTTATTCTGCTGGACACTCTAGTTGTCTAGCAACAGAGACCCTTTACCCAACCGCTTCTTCGTTCGGTAAAGGGTTTATATGGGAGGTGATTACTGCCAAAAATGGACGTCTAATAATCTCAGGGAAGATGATTAGACGTCCACTTTTGGCAGTAATCACCCCCCATAATGTAATACATTTGAGCGCAATGCAGACACCTATGTCACATAACATAGAAAGAAAAAAAAATAGGAAAACCGACAGAGAATCGAACCCGGGTCGTCTTTCGCCGCGTACGCGACAGGCGGAGATACCGTGATGTGTGTGCTTGTCATCAGCCCGCTACAGGAGCTCACCATCGCTCAGGCTGTCCAAACACCTGGCCATGCCCTCCAAGTTGGTGTGCAGAGGAAGCTTGCAGCCAACCTCTCAGCATGCCGCTCTTCCGGGACGGACTTCGTCCCTCTGGTGGCTGAGACACTAGGTGGGCTGGCTGAGGACACCATCCGCACCATCACCAACATCAGCAGGACCATGGAGAATCGCTGCGGCACTTCTGTCTCCACCCCAACTACCAGTCACCTGTTTGACCGCGTGGCAGTGGCTTTATGGCGGGGGCATCGCTGTGGCTCCACCGTCTCCCTGGATGGTGTAGCCTGAACTTTTTGTATATTTATTGTCATTTTCTTTTTCTTTTTTCCTTTTATCAGTTGTATAGCTGATCTTTTACTACACTTTACTGATATTGCAACAAAAAAAACAAAAACAAAAACTGTACTGTCGACGACTACGACCGTAGGAGTTAGATTTATTATTTTTCTACGTTAAACATGTAGGGGTAGCGTTTATACAATGCTATTCTCCGTACGAAAAATACGTGCAAGGCCTCGACCACATTCTGAATTTTTTCCTGAAGTCCAGGTATGAAAAGGAGAATTCTTAGCTTACTCACCGACTTTTAACAAAAATAACCACGCAAAGAAATTAATCCCTCCTCTAAGAAGTTCGTAAGTTCTACGTAGGCTTAGCTGCAAGTTTCTTCCCAGATTTCAACACTTACAATTAGGTAGCTAGCTAAAGTGTCTAGCTAGTCTCGCGGGGCCAAACCTATGGGAGGTGATTACTGCCAAAAGTGGACGTCTAATAATTTTAGGGTGCCTTTTGTATGTGCGGAAGTAGCTAGCAGTAAAGCAGCAAACATAAGTGAGTTGCTTGAAGATTAAGGTGGTATTACACCACAGCTGTGTAGGTGCGAAATATATAACATCCAAAGTAAATAAGAAATGATATAAAGAAGCTAAATGCAGAAAAAAATTTAGTGAGAAGAGATTACTAATGCAGGGAATTTACCATCACAGTCATGTCAAATTGGAAGAATTTAGCAAATAAAATTAGGAACTCTAATCATTAAAACCTCAATTTGACTCTAGCTAGCTATTGTTTTTTTTCTTATTTTGTAACATATAGAGGATGTTGTGTGTATATATATTTATACATTATATATATACACATTATTGTGCAGTTATCAGAAGACTGAAGTATATCCAAGTGTCTCTACTTTTCCAAGTAACCCAATAGTAATTGAAGGCAATGAAGAGGTATGTGAATTAAATAGCTAGTTTAAAAAAAAATTTTTTGGTTGAAATGAGTCTAAATGGAGAGGATGAGTCATTAGATCTGCACAGTTGGAAAATATTAATTCTTCCTTATCTGTCTGTTTAGAAAGGCAATGACAACTTGGAAGATGAACTGTTGTTGTATGTCAAAGAAAAAAGCAAGAGAGATTTAGCAGCTGAACCGGAGTGAGTGTATTCTGCAAGCTTTTTCAATTCATATTTAGCCTTTGCAAAGAAAAATTGACAATGTTCATACTAAATAAGAATTTTTTTTAAATTATTTTCTAAGGAAAAGGTGTATATTCTGTAGCTACAGTGTGCTAACCTTTGATGTATAGGTAAAGAGATTCTAATATGTAGATCACTGAGTGAATTAATCCAACAATTGAAGAAGACAGTCAAAGAGGAGGTATTTTCATTTTATGTCAGGAGGGAGCATGTACTGGAAGATACTTTAAAACGTATGTCTAAACCAACTTTCAAATGCTATAAAAGCATTAAGGTAAGAAGTTACATAGATGATGTAATTTCAAGTTATGAAATTGATTGGTATTTTATAGGTTTGCTTCATTGGAGAAGATGGTTGTGATGGTGGGGGTCTAACTCGTGAATTTTTTACTATTTTGGCGAAGAAGATAGCAGAGAAGTATGGGGACGTTTAGGCACAATGCTTTAGCTATTCAGGTGCACGAATGTAATTTACTTTACATCAAAAAATAAATTATTATTGTTGTTATTGGCGAGTGAGTGAAGTGAGCTAGACACTATACAGTGGTATTGAATTGAGAATTGGGGATATTAGTTATCGAGCGAGCAAAGTGAGCAAGATACTATTAGGGGTGAATAATTGAAAATTGAGTATATGTTATTGGCAAGCGGGCGAAGCGAGTGAGACACTCTCAGGGGTAACACAATTGAATATCGGGGATGTTTGTTTGTTTATATATGTATGGATGTACATATGTAATTTTGTACTTTGACCCTTGTGTTTTTGTGTTTGCTTCATGGTCTACCTCTTGCCATACCTCCACTAAACTGAATCTTTCGGTTTAACGATCCCGTATCATTCAAAGAAATTAATTGCTTGCCCCTTTGCATTAGGTTGTTTCTGAATGACACAAGACGCACTTAGGTCTTAAAAACTCACTGTTAGATTCAACACTTTGCAGTAATTCTTTAGAACTCCTTGCTTTTTCAAGTTGCAAAATGTGATGGCGAGTGGTTACTATGGTATTGAACCCTTTACCAGACATAATTATTATAAAAACTATTATTTTAAAAACTCAGCCTTTTTAGTAGCTGTGAGTGTTTGTTGTCAAAAGCTACTGCTAATTGAGACTACAGAAAATACCAGTACTCTGGGAATTGAGGTAAGAAAGTAGTTCTGTATTTGTTAGCTAAAGTATATAGTTGTCACAACAGCTACGTACTTACACTTATAGAAAGGGACTGATAGATTCCATTGAAGTGTTTTGTTTGTGCATAGGCTTGCTTGCCCTTTGTGCTCAAGCACATTACTAGTATATATTATGTATTTTTGGTACTATGCCCCTTAAAAGCACGCATATGTGCCTTTTTTCTCCAAAAAAACACGGATTTTAGGCTTGACCCCACTTTTTTCTGATACTGCAGCATTAAGCAAGTCTTACTTGAAACTTGGGCTCCAAACTGTGAGATAATTCCTGCGAAAAGCTTGCTTTTCAAGTCCCAAAATATTACTGCGACTGGTTACTATGGCATTGAAACCCTTTACAAGACGTAATTTCTAAACTTCGTTTTGAGGGCTGCTAAATGCCGCTTGGTTGTCAAGTCCACTGGTAGCCAAAGTGGCTGATTATTTAAGACTAAGAAAGCCACCATTACTTGGGGAAGCTAGGGTAAGTATGTAGTTCCATAATAGTTAGCTAAAATTACAAATAACTGGCTATTTTTTTAGTACTACGAGTTTGTTCACCAGTCACTGAGTGTGATGTCATTAAGTGGTGATAAATTATGTTAGTACACTTTAGTACAGCTTTTGAAGACCCTTTACCAGACCTAATTTCAAACTTCGTCGTTTCTTGGGGCTGCCAAATGCTGCTGGTTTGTTGTCAAGTGCCACTGGTAGCCAGAATGGCTAAATTTTAATACTAAGGAAGCCACCATTAGGAAGATTTTTTTAAGTTTGACAGAATCTTATAGAGCATTCTCCAAACCAATAGGGAGGCAGAACCAGGTGATACCAGTGGTAAATAGTTTTATGTAACCTAACTAGGCAGGTTCGCTCAATATTTGTGCTCAAGCATGCCACTATATGTATGGGTTGTACGTATGCCCCTTAAACGCACGTGTGGGCTCTTCTTTTTTTTTTCTCCAAAAAACTGGCTTTTATGGCTTACCCCCAGTTTCTTCTGGTACTACAGTGGTAAGCAAGCCTTATTTTAGGGTTAGGCTCATAACTGTATGAAGGCTCCCTAAAAATACTTTCTTTTTCAAGTCACAATAAGTAGTTGCAAGTAGTTACTATGGCACTGAAACCCTTTACCTGACATATATTTAAGAACCTGGCCATTTTTATTCAGAATCTGAATACCTGTTGTCAACTGATCAGCTGTTTTTTAAGCATCTGAGTGCTTGTCATCAAGAGCCACTGGTAGTACTGAATACCAGAAGCTACTATTACTTGGGGAAATCTGAGTTAAGTACTTTTGACCCCTCTCATAATTTTGTGTTAGCTCAGTGTTCGGCTCCGTCCTAAACTTCACTGAACAAAATCTTCTGGTTTATCCATCATTAGCTACCTGTATCATCCTCAAAATAGAATTGTTTACCACTTTGAATAATTCTTTTGCGGGTGCAGTTAAAACTCAAAAACTTGTGGGAGTTTCATTACTGTTTGAGTTAGTGGTGGTGGTAAGTTAATGCACTATTTGTCATAGTTATTAGCCCTATGCAACAGTACTACCTTGAAAGTTCTTTGGCCATTAGACTAACCACGAAGGTAAGTCTTGTGTGTAGGTATGTCCAGTTGGGTGAAAGTATTGTGCGTTAGAGCTACTATTTAACTGAAGAATATAACGAAGAAACGTTAGAATAACGTTATTTGTTGTTTTTGTTGTCGTTTTTTATTCAAACAGTGCAGCGAGTGGTTACTATGGCATTAAAAACCTATACACGTATTTATAAACTGAGACTTTTTTAGTAGCGTTGAGAAATCAAAAATCAATCATTTAGCAATAGTGTAGTTTTAGGCTCGCTCGCCATTTGTGCTTGAGCACATCACAAGTCATCATTATTGTTGATGTTGTTGTCTAGGATAATGTTTTTTCCCAACTAGGACAGATTGTTGGCATGGGTATTTTGCAAGGATGTGGTGGGTTTCATATTTTATCAACATCAGCTTTTAACTACTTATCTGGAATGCCTATTGCTGATATTATTGTGGATACTGCTGAAGTTGGTGATCCAGAAATCAGGATATTCTTGTCTGAGGTAATTATGTGTAACGAGTTAGCTGCATGTATTTGATAGAGTGTTCTTTCATGTTATTTTTTAATCGAACTGTTTTTGTTCCGTCTTGTTCATTTGCAGTTACTTAAATGTAATACTGAATTGGAATTACAATCTATAGTGGATTCCAACTTCACTACTTTATTAGAGTGTGGATTTACCAAGCCTTCAGCCAGTATTACATTAGGTGATAAATCTAAAATTATTCAAGTAGTAGCCCTTCATCACGTAATTCTTCGATCTATAGCTGAGCTTGATCAGTTCAGTGATGGCCTAGCTTTATGTGGAGTACTACAAGCTATTAAGTGCCATTCATCACTAACACGAAGTTTTTTTACTATAGATGGGTGTCAACAGCTCACATCAGGTAGTAAGCACAATGTGCATGAAGTTATGTCTGATAACGTAAAATTAGTAAAGTATGTGTATGCTTTTTTGAATAGAGGTAATCTTAAAGTTGTTTAAGAAAGTGAATTATTCAGAGGAAGGAACCAATTCTCGAAGGAAAGAAGAAGATACTTTTTCTTTATTTGTAGATTACTTGGACGAGTGCGAAAAGTGTAAGTATATATAAGATTAGCTAAATGATATTAATTTTCTTTTACTCCTTTTTATGTCAATTTCATAAGATCACTTCTCAACAACTGATTTACACCAAGGAGTTGAAGATGAGAAAAGTAAGTTGTGAGTGTGTAATTATTTGTTATTATTCTTTAGCTACTCTCTTTTTGCCTTTTTGCCTTTTTTTTTTTTTTGGCTGTATGACTGTTTACTGGCAGATCTTCCTGTAACATTGGAAAAGGTTCTTGCTTTCTTTACTGGTTCTGAGGAGATTCCTCCACTAGGGTATGGGTCTTATAGTATGCCAAGTGTAAGGTTCGACCACAATCAGTTCCTTCCAAAGGCATCTACATGTGCTGTAGAGCTCACCCTTCCAACTAAATATTATGATCAACCTGCCAAGTTTAAAACTATGATGGATACTGCCATGCTTTGCCATGGTGGATTTGGATTGCCTTAATTTGCTCAATTTCATTACTTTATAATATATCATGTTTTCAATTGTTCTTCATCTCTTTCATCTATTATATTTTGTTAGAGTGATTGTATTTACCACATCAATATACATTCCAATTTGATTTGAATTTTCTTTGAATTGTAAATAAATATAATTTTAATGTTTACGTTAATTCCATTAGCTAGCTATAGTTGTATAGCTACATGTGAGCTGGCTGGTGCAAATGTACATTTCTTTACTCAGAAATTAAATGTCCTACAGGTGTACCAGCTTTTGTGGGTAATGCCCCCTAGCGGCACGTCATAATCATGTGAGCAGCAAAATAATTTCTTGCAGCCCGCATGGTATAGTTTGCTTTATGTTCGGGAAGTTACCATAGTTGAAAGGGGTGAAGTTTCACGTTGAAAATATATGCCAGTATGTGTTTCTCACTAGTTAAGCTTCTTCTCTTAAGGTTGGCCTTAATAATAGCTCTAGTAGCTAGTTGGTCACACCTGCTAGCAGCAAATATAAAAAAAGACAGTGTTTCCATGCACCATTTTCATTGATAGAGCTATATTGATGCCAGATTAAAATAGCTAATAAATTGCTTGTTCTTTTGGAAGGGTAATAGCTAGGTAGTGTTTAATAGTGCTGAGGGTTTGTATCTTTTGGTGCTTCATTGTTTTAGTATTGATATGAATAAAAAAAACAAAAACAATTATAACAAAAAAATAAGGAAAAACATAAAACAAATAGAAAAAATGATGGTATGCTTAGAAGTTTATAATTGGTGATGATATGATGTGAAGAAAACAACGTCATTTTTCCACTTCACATTTTTATGAAGATAGTAATCGTTGATCAGTATTAAAGCCTTTACCAAACAGGTCTGTGGCATAATCTGTACTGTCATTAACATTGTGGTTTAGTATCATATTTTCCTGTGTGTCTACTTATTTATAATTTTATCACTTGTAAGTCTTTGTCTCTGTTCTAAATAGCTAGTCACTATCACAGTTACAGTTGATATATTGAGTCTATAATACTTTATACTAAAGTCGTAGCTAGTAAGTGAAGCTAAACACAAGCATTACAAGGTCATTGTGGGATATGAAGCATGAGCAGCCAGATGCAATGTTCATGTATGATTTTGGCTTCATAGCTAAATGAAATGCTGGCGGGCTCTGGTTGGAAGGAGTCTATCACATCACAATTGCCGCTCTGATTGATGAGCCTGAAGGTAACCTTATAGGAAAAAGGCCATAGCAGAATAATTATTATCAAACTCTCCCCTTATGATGATGACTAACAATAAAGACATGTAACCTTTATTCTCAATACCATCATATCTGGATGTGTAAAATGGCAAGCTGAAAATAGAGGTACATTTCCCACTTTGTGCATCACTAATACGATCTTTAATTACAGGTATTTTCCACATCATTGTGCCATCGTAGTTGCTATTTTTAATAAGAGAAAGTCTGAAATCTCTATCTTCAAGTTCGGCATGCTTTGACTTCATCATTTTCTCCAGTTTCAACACAGAGTTCTTGAAATGCGGATTACAGTGATTAGGCCAACCTGACTGAACATATCGAAGTACTTGATGTATTGATGTTGGCTTATGTTCACTCAGCAATGTCAGCAATGGTTGATGATCTGTGACAAGCTCAAACGAATGTCCAAATAAATATGCATGAAACTTCTTTACTCCAAAAACACATGCTAAACCTTCTCGTTCCAATTGGGCATAGTTCAGTTCAGCATGAGATAAGGTTCGAGAAGCAAACCCATCTGGCATCCTGTGTGCCAGAACTGCTCCTACTCCATTATGAAGAAGCATCACATGCCAGAATGAGAGGTAAGGTTGGGTCAAAGTGGACCAGCAGTGATGATGATGTAAGCAAGTCTTTGGACTACTGAAATGCTTCATCTTCTGTCTCAGTCCATGCCCACAGTGCATTTTTCTTCAAGAGCTTGTACAATGGGGCCAACAAAGTTGACATACAGGGCAGGACTGCTGTAGTATGTGAGCAGACCAAGGTATGCCTTCAACTCTACCACACTCTTTGGTGCAGGAGCCTCAGCGATTGCTGATACCTTCTCTTCCAGAGGATGTAATCCTTCTGCGTCAATTCTGTGTCCCAAATAAGTGATTGATTTGGCCATGAATTCACACTCCATTTTCTTTACTCTCACAATAATCCAATGCTCTTGAGACAAGTTGGTGCTTCATTCAGTGCTTGTAGATACTCCTTGTCAGTGTTTCCAGTGATTAGAATGTCATCTATATAAACAACTACCCTAGGAATTCCCTTTAACACGTACACTTTCCATGACTCGCTGAAAAATACCAGGTGCTGAAGAAATTCCAAATGGTAAACGAGTGTACTTAAACAATCCCTTGTGGGTGTTGATCACTACATACTTTTGTGATTCTTCATCCAGAGTAATTTTCTGGTATGCTTGGCTTAAATCTATTTTTGTGAAAGTGCGACCACCACTCAGCTTTGCAAACAAGTCTTCTATCTTTGGTACAGGATATCTGTCTAGTTTTGACACAGGATTCACTGTTCTGCAAAAATCTCCACAAATGCGAATACTTGTCTTGTCCTTCTTCAAAACAGGTACTATGGGCGCTGCCCAGTCAGAAAATTGTATAGGTTGCAGTGTACCCTCAGATACTAATCTGTCTAGTTCCACTTCCACCATGTCTTTATAAGCATAAGGTAAGGATCTGGCTTTACAAAATTTTGGAGTAGCATTTTCCTCAATAATTATTTTAGCCTTAAACCCTTGCAGAGTTCCTAAACCAGGCTGAAATACATATCTTCATACTTGAACAATAAATCTTCCAATGAACTATTACATACGAAATTTAATTCCTGTCAATCCAGCTTGATAGCTCGTAACCAGTCTCGACCAAGTAGGCTTGGACCTGATCCTGCAACAATAATCAGAGTTAGGATTTGTAATATTTTCTTGTATTCCACTTTAACTCTTGTACTTTCTAGACTGGAGCTACTTCATCCCTCATTGGAGAGAGCACATTCAAGGAGTTATGGCCAGCCAGGAAGTTGGATAATTCAAAGGTCCGACTTTCCTCTTACACTGGAGAGCAGATTCCTGTTGTCTATTTCCATTTGCAGTGGTATACTTTCAACTATCACTGTGTTTGAAATGGCTTCACGTTTGTACTACCGATGAGACAATATAGAGAACTGTCTGTAGAATCAGATTCACCCTCATCCAAGGGTTGCTCCTCTCTTGCCTGATGCACTTTTTCTTGGAAAGATACACTATGGTGCCTGCTAAAGTGTTTTCGGGTTTTTTCCTCTTTCTTCTTTGTAAACACACAATCTGCAGGTGTCCTTTCTTCCCACAAAAACTGCAGATATCATCTTTATGCCTGCATACTCCAGCATGGTGTCCAGTCTTGCCACATCTGTAACATGATTGCATTTGTTTGCCATCAAAACTTCTGGAGGACTTCTTGGAAACCACTTGATGTACACCAGCAGCTCCATTCGATGAAGAACTGTATTCCTGTCCAGCCGATGAGGGTGCATTTAACTCCTTCTGATTCTTCGCAGCTGCTTCCATGCTTTGAGCTATTTGTACTGCTCTGTCATATGTCAATTTAGCTTCTCCCAATAGCTTCGCCTGTATTTGATCATTTCCCACACCGCAGACGAGTCTGTCTCATAGCATCTCTTCTAGAACTGCGCCAAAATTGCAAAATCCGGCCAGCGAACGTAGCTCTGCAATGTAAGTAGCAATGCTTTCTCCATTCTTTCTCACTCTTGTGTGAAAACGAAATCTCTGAATTGTTTCTGACGGTGGAGGGTAAAAGTGCTGGGTTAACTTTTCCACTACCTCTGCATAGGATTTGTCCCCAGACTTCTCTGGTGCTACCAAGTTGCGCAGCACTTTGTATGCAACTGGACCTTCAGTTTCTTGGCTTCAGTGTCTACACCATTTGCGGTGAAGAAATGCTCCAGCCGCTCCATGTACTGTGTCCATTCCTCTCTGCTCGAGTCGTAGTAGTCCACTCTTCCTAGTAGTCCTGCCATAATCCCATCCTTGTCGCCAAATTTGTGGTATCCAAGTAAAGGTGCACTGGGTATCCTTATGGACAGGACACAGCAGTGAGCAGAGTTAAGACAATGTCAATTCTTTAATCTTTAATTTACAATTAAATCAAATCTTGACTTACGCACAGACTGACTTTTTACAAAGTAGCAGGACTATATATATGTATGACTCAGAACACTTAGACCACTTAGTGGAACTTGTTGACTACAAAACATAAAACAATTAATGGCTAATGATGCCGACAACATAACTTATTACTTTAACATAAAACAGTGAGTGCCAAGGATATCACATGTTTATTGTGTCTTCCAGGCCTGAGAATGGCCGGGTCAATAATGTCTCCCAGGTAACAAATTACCCTAGAATTAGGAAAAAAACAAAATGACATAACAAGAAACCAAAAAAGTAGAACTCGTAGTAAACAAAAAAAAATCCCAAAGTCATGTGAGCTTGATGGAGGATTAGACACAACCTGCAGCCCACTCTCAGACTGTGTGGATTTCTATCAATTTCACACCAGCCATTAAACAACCACTGAGAACTGCTTGGCAGTATAATGTAAGATGGAACCTCTACCAAATTGATATGCTCACAGTTAAAATAACAGTTAGCTATCCAAGTTACCAAATCACTTAATCATCATGGAAAAAAAAAGCAATCATGGGTATGAACAATAAGCAATTTCATCTTAAAAAAAAAAAAAGCAATTGGCAAAGAGTCGGTTCAAAAAATAAATAAATAAATAAATAAATATAAAAAATATATATACTGTATATTATATATATATTATCCCATTCAAGACATGTTTCTTTAATTTCAGGAGCCACTATGCTACAACAAACTCAGACATATAAACGTCCTATATCATGCAATAAACAGTCCACACCTCCTCTCCGATACTCCCTCCCCTCGACTTAGCAATGGAGTCCAATTCATCGAAGAAGAGCACGCACGGAGCTGCAGCACGAGCCTTGTCAAATACATCACGCACATTTGCCTCGGATTCACCAAACCACATAGTGAGAAGTTCTGGTCCCTGCAAGGAAAAAAGTATATATATAGATACAAGCGTGTATATATAATTATATCAAATAAACACACATTCCTAAATACTAATGCTAAACCTGCTCCATGTAGTAATAATTGATTGTGGAATTTCAAAATAACAAGATTACATTACATAGTTTGTTTTGGTGATCTAACATGCATGAGTAACCTGTGCTATTAGGGATCAATAGCACTCATAAAGCAATTGAAATAGCACTTGGCTTCACCTTGTGCTATTTCAATCACATTACTCGTAATATTAATACCGAATAGCACAGTTACTAATACAAATAGCAGTCTTGCAAGCCTATAACAATCATAATTATAAATTTTAAAAAAACTTTATATTTTCTGCAACAATGACAATACAACTCCTTGATGAGGTATGTTATGTTGCAGCAGATCTAAAATTTCACAAGATAGCTACTTGATGTCTTATCACAAATGATGAGAATAGGTGTTGAGAGTTCTCAACTAACTTTGAAGAAATTTTGATTAAATCCGTTTTTTTCCTTTATTTTTTACTTTTGGGTTGTTGCCTGGGAGACACCCAAGCATAATTGTTCAATTGTTTGATTTACTATGCATCTGTACTCCGTAGTATGTTAATCCGTAGTAATTCCTTTCTTTTTAAGGTGGTAGTGCTGCTGATTGTGTTATCAATCAGATTCTGACAGAGATGGACGGTAATGTTGGCCAAGAAGAACGTCTTCATCATTGGAGCTACTAACAGGCCAGACATTATTGACCCGGCCATTCTCAGGCCTGGAAGACACAATAAACATGTGATATCCTTGGCACTCACTGTTTTATGTTCAAGTAATAAGTTATGTTGTCAGCATCATTAGCCGTTAATTGTTTATGTTTTGTAGTCAAATGTGCGTGATGTATTTGTCCGGCCATTCTCAGGCCTGGAAGACTTGATCAGCTTATCTACATTCCTCTCCCTGACGAGCCTGTACATTTTGATTTATTTTCTTGTAAAAGTTTGAGGGTGTAAGGTAGAGTAGTTTGTACAATCTCGTAAGATTATTAGTGGTTATAACGAAAAGATGCACAATTGGGTAGTTCATCAGGAGGTTTAGGAAGTAGAGTTAACAGGTTTTCTGTTCGAGGCCACAAGTTGATCAAACGACAAGTTGATCAAATGGTGTGTTTAATTGTGGGCATTATATCTAAATGCCAGTGAGTTTCTATTCTGCGACAGACATAGTGAACGTTCATTCTTCTGGTTATTTGTTTTTTTTTGTATTTGTTTTATCAGGTTGTAGTAATTTAGTGAATTATTTATTTACATTTTATTTTTGTTTTAGTCTCGGCTATCTATTCTGAAGGCGGCAACCCATAGCTCTCCAGTGGCATCAGTAAGTTTACCAGCACCAGACATTTATACATGGGTAGGTGTGGTAGTTTCAGGATTATATATATTTTTCTTCAGGATGTTGACTTCCACTACTTGTAAGAAGACTGAAGGCTACAGTGGAGCTGATTTGACTGCCATATGCCAGAGGGTGAGATGACATTTCCAGGATATGTTGCAATACCATGCATGGAGGAGACTGCATTATCTCATGCAATGCCATACATGGAGGACTGATAGTCTGCATGATCTCGGCATTGCAAGTGTAATAGTGATGAGTTGTGATGAGTCAGATACCGTGAGAAAAATGCTGCAGTGGTTGTTTAGAATTGGCTTCACTCATTAAAGTTCCAGTCATCTGTTTGTGACTGTTAATTGATTGATAATGGTGTGATACATCATCAAACACTATAAGTGTATGTATGTATACCTTGTGAAGTTTTAGGTCTGTTGCAAAATAGTGGCAAAAATTTTTTTTTCAAATTGTCTCATCAAGGAGTTTAGACTGTCATTATTGCAGTAGAGACAAAACTTATGATTATGATTGTTATAGGCTTGCAAGACTGCTACGTATTAGGGAAGCCATTGAAGCAGATATAAAGAAGGAGAGAGAGTAGAGGACAACCCCAATATGGACGATGTGGTAAATATTTGTCATGTGTTTTATTGTGGTGGAAGATCCTACTGATTAAACTGTCTCCTCCCCACAGCTGTGCACATTTAAATAATTATTAGTATTATTATTGTATTATAGAGCCTTTTTCTCTGGTATCCATTTCCATAACTTCACACTTAGGATCATTGACATTTACCCGACCCCATCACACCTGTATAGTTTTGTATCATGATCCTCCCTCGTGGTGGCGGCGCTGCGCTGGTTTGATACATTATGGCTGGACAGGCCGTCACCAGTCAGTCATGCTATGTTAACGTAATGGCAACGTGGTATTAATTATTCTTATTAAAACCCTAAAGAATTCGTTAACCTTTGGGTGTAGAATTAGGAGAGCAAGGGCAGCCCTCAACTACAACCCCTCCAAGTCTTACCCATCGAAGCTGATTCTGGTGGCAGCCTACTATCATTCGGAACTCCAACATTTATAATTCATTTAATTCTGTTCTCCTATCACCTTTTCTCTCATATCTGTCTCCAGTGTATGTGTGTGTGTATTGATAGGAAATGGAGGATGAGGTTCCTGAAATTAGGCGAGACCATTTTGAAGATGCTATGAAGTTTGCTCGCAGATCTGTGACGGACAATGACATCCCACAATATGAGATGTTCGCTCAAAAACTTCAGACAGCCAGGGGGTTTGGCTCTAACTTCAGGTTTGTGTAAGGTGTATTACAATAATTCATTAAAATTGTCTGAACTATAGTAAATTTGGATTTGTGTCAATGAATGTCCACCAAGTGAAGTACTTTTTGTATGGTGTAGCAATTGTGGGAATTCTGTCTGTTGTCCTCATCTCGGAAGCACTTAATATACAATTTCAATAGGAAATACATCCGTTGTTTTGTGTTTGTCTGATGTAGCATGGTTGTCTGTTTTTTGAAGGTCTGTTGAGCAAGGTCTGTTGAGCAAGGTCCGACTGTATATTTTTGAATGAGCAATTTACACACCGTGGCGTACTATTATAGTGAAGCCTTTGAAGCAGATTTAACGAAGGAAAGAGAATAAAGGGACAACTTCAATAGATGTGGTAAATTTTCTCCGTGTGTCTTTAAAATTCATTAATTCCTTCCCCTGTCACCTCTGTCTCCATTGTGTGTGTGTGTGTGTGTGTGTGTGTGTGTGTGTGTTGATAGGAACTTGGAGGAGGATGAGGTTCCTAAAATTAGGCGAGACCATTTTGAAGATGCTAGAAGTATGCTCGCAAACCTGTGATGGACAATGACATCCGAAAATATGAGATGTTTGCTCAAAAACTATAGACAGCAAAGGGGTTCGGCTCTAGTTTCAGGTATGTGCAAAGGACAGGATTTAGTACACTAATAAACCAGATTGTAGCCCGAGACTTATAATATATAGAATCTACTACAGTGACTCACATTATGCATGTTTATTATGAGTACTGTATAATTGTTTGTTGATACCACATGAGTATAGGAGGTTGTAAAATTCTTGAAAATATACTATCATTGGAGTCAGAAGTGTTGGGGTCTTTTCACATTTTTGTGTTTAAGTAAAGCAGAAAGCACTTTTTTTACAAAAGGAGGCAAAAACAATAATAATAATAAAGGACAGCTTGTGCTACTAACTTTTAAACAAGGCATACAAAGGCAAATGCTCGGTACTTATAATATGAAAATAACTTAGACTACATGTGCACACATACAATTCCATTTAAATTCAATAGTAAATTTATGCAACTTCTTTTTTTGATTGCAGCATGAATTAAAAGGGAATCACCATATTCCTAAGCTGCATGGCCTTAGATTTTAAAAAAATTCTGGCCTTTAAAAAACTCATGTTCAAGATTTTAACACCACATTAACACAGGTGAATTTGGTTAGTGAAGACTTATATTGTTGCAAGCATTTTCACTTACAGTATTGCCCTTATTAAATTCAGAGATATCCTCAACTGAAGACTCACGTGGTTGACAAGCTACTGGAAGTCTTCCCTCACATCAAGTCTGCCAAGTCAGTATGGAGAGGTCATAGGTCATGTGGGACTGTAGGGGTCATGTGGCACAGTGTTAACAAAAAAATAGCTTATAGCAGTATTTAAGTTTAGACAATAAACGTTTTATTTACTTTATTGTTGTTCTTGTAGTTTCCCAGATCAAAGTGGTGGAGCCAGTGGAGGCGGGGCCCCTGGTGGGAACCAGCTCGGTGATGATGGAGAAGATGATCTCTACAATTAAACTCTCACCTATTTATCTTATGACAACAAACATTGCTTTGTGCTAATCTTTTAAGAAGGCAATGGGTGGGGTCAATTGGCTAGAGAGGAGGGTTACATAGAATGGTAACTCAGATGGCTGGAACTCTCTAAGCAAACTACTACTGCTGAGCACACTTTCTGCTGGCCCCATCCAATAGAAAAATTATAAGTTTTGCTATTCATCTCTTTGAAGCAAGCAAACTCTGATTTGTGAACTGAAAGCATAGCCCCAGCTTGTTCTCAGTTGTTCTGAGGGGTTTGTAGAATTGTAATTATCGTGCATGGAACTTTTGCTCCCTCTAAATAATGCACACACGCAGCAATGGATGACTTCATGATGAACTATGACAATACACACATAATTATTCTTCAAAATATAAGTCCTGTTTTCTTGTTTTCACTTAGTTTCTCAGCTTCCCAGTATTTTATCAGCAATACAATCACAATGCTGTTGGCAGTAATTGCAATAGCATTGAGAGAACACAGAACTGCTAAATACATAAATCTTACAGAAGAGAGAAATATTATACAAACTTCACTCTGAAAAAACGAAAAAAACAAAAAAAAAACAGTGCCCAAGCTCTCTCCTTTACCAATCTTGTCTGTTGCTTGATTTAGTTACTAATACTAGCTACCAGTAGCCAACTGATTCCACAAGTTATATTTTAGTATTAATATGAATTTTAAAAACAACAACAATTATAACAAAAAATAAGTAAAAACTATGTAAAAGAAACAATAAATGATGATATGCTCATAAGTTAATTAGTCACATGATGTGAAGTAAAAACTTTCATTTTTCCACTTCACATTTTATGAAGATAGTATCATCAGTATCAAAACCTTTACCAAACAGGTCATTGTGGGATATGAAGTGTGGGCAGCCAGATGCAATGTTCATGTCTGATTTTGGCTTCATAAATGAAATGCTGGTGGGCTCTGGTTGGAAAGAGTCTATCACATCACGATTGCCACTCTGATTGATGAGCCTGAAGGTAACCTTATAGGAAAAAGGCCATAGCAGGACATTATCAAACTCTCCCATCATAATGACTATAAATAAAGACATGTAACCTTTATTCTCATTACCATCACCAAGAAAGTAGACTTGCATGCACATTTTGTAACCATATCTAGATGTGTAAAATGGCAAGCTGAAAATAGAGGTACATTTCCCACTTTGTGCATCACTAATACGATCTTTAAACGCAGGTATTTTCCACACCATTGTGCCATCGTAGTTGCTATTTTCAATAAGAGAAAGTCTGAAATCTTTATCTTCAAGTTCCGCGTGCTTTGACTTCATCATTTTCTCCAGTTTCAACACAGAGTTCTGGAGGGACATGATCTCGTCATTCCTTCTCCTGAGGTCACTTTTGACTACATCATCTACTTTGGCCAACAACTTAGCAATCATGCCTTCTGTCAATGAATCTGATACTGTAGTGTTGTACAAGTAAGCTCTTGAAGGATCATGAGGGAACATGGCAGCAGAATCTTGCAGTGGCACGAAAAGCCTGTCAATATGATCCTTCACAACTTCATGTTTACATGCACTTAAATGGACCTGAGTAGAAGGAAGGTAATACTAGTCAGAGTATAGACTGGACTATTTATTGTAGTACACTAACCTCATATTCCTTTAGCTTGCCTTCCCAATCACAGCCTTTCTCACACCATTCACATTTAATTAATAAGTTTGAAATTTCACGGCGTACAAAATTATCTGGAAAATACTGTGAAAATAATTATAAGATTAATTACTAACACAAAATTAGAATTGACTCACAGCTTGCTCATCATCACTGTCATCATCTCTTAATAAGTCTTTACATTTGGGGCAAACTGGTGTGCTAAATAACAGAAAAATTTAAAAGAAAATTGGGCACAACACCACATAGCAATGACCCAATTTTTGTGGCACCCAACTTTTAAATAATGTGAATCAACTTCCAATTTAAGTATTGACAACCAAGTATACTTACTCCAGTTTGAACATTTCTTGGATACACGACTCGCACAGCCAGTGCCCACAAGACGGCTGCACCGCATCTCTGAGGGTTAGGCAACAGCTGTGGCACTTATATTTAGAGTACAGAGACTTGTTCTTCACTTGCACCTCCTTTAAAGAATAACCCGGCATGACAGAAGATTTAGGGGGTGCTTGGATATAAAAAAGCTCCGCTAACCTCGCGCGAAATAACTGTAGCTATGTGCACAACCCAACCTCACTGCCAAAAAACCGAGAACACTGCGCTATTTATAGTGCGTCCACGGGTGCACGACGCACGGTGGTGCGCACGGTGGTCGGTTGTTTTTGGCGCTCGGTGTTTTTTTCGGGCCGTGCTTATTATATTGTTGGGTTCCACCCGGGAATTTGCAAGAATTTCCCGGGAATTTGCTAGAAAATTTCTGACTGAACTTTACAATGAGCCTGGCTGTATCTAGCTACCATCTTCAGTAGATTTTAACGCGGCGTATCGCGACCGTACCCAGCCGAAAGATCAAGTAAAGCGTGAGTCTCTGTATACTCTAAATTACAGCTAAATGTAGTCTTTGTTTCCTGGTCCTCAGAGATGCAGCGCAACCATCTTGTGGCCATTGGCTATGGTGCGCCCTGTATTCTAGAGTTGATTCAACTAGGTGAGCATATTTTTAATATTTGTGCTTCTTTTTATTTGTATATAATATAAGAGGTACAGTGACATTGGGCTATGCTTAAAAGAATGTCTGGAGCCATTACAGGGTGAAGACAGTGATGATGAACTTGTGAGTCTTTTTTCCTGTGAATGAATCCAAACAATTGTTATAACAATACTTTCCAGATAATTTTTGTTCGGCAAGAGGTTAATTAATAGTCACTTGTGAATGGTCTCAGAAAGGTTGTAACTGAGAAGGTAACTTAAAAGACTATGAGGTAAACCCATATAAAGTGCTCGAAGTTGTAAATTAATTTTACTTCTTTTACTGTAATAAAAGGCTCACTTGAAATACTGTGATTGCAAGTTGTTGAATGTGGCCCATTGGGAGCAGCAAAAGAACAAAAGTATCAATATTATGTCATCAAAGAAATAAAGGAGCTAAAATGTGAACTGCTAAACATCAAAGAATTGTTTTGGAGCAGTATATATAGTTTGAAGAAAAGGTCTGTGGATCCTCCTATAAGTACTAAACATTCATCGTGCCAACTTTCAAAATTGTTGCCGAATTTTGACATCAACCAATCAAAGTTGGTCCAAGGTTATGCTGGGACATCATCAGGTTATGAGTCAATGGACAACTGTGCTATTGGGACTGAATTATTTATTTAACTAGGGCTTTGATGAAATAGGAAAATGAGAAGAGAAATCTGGAAGAAAGAGACTTCAGACTTTATCTTATTGAAAATAGCAATTATTACGGAACTATGGTGTGGATAGTACCTCAGCTCTGTCAAAGAATGAGTGATGCTCACAGCAGCCTATCTTCAACTTGCCATTTTATACCTCCAGATAATGTGCTTGAGGCTCTACGTTATTGGTGACAGAATAGGAAAAAACATTTACATGTCCTTGTTTTTTTGTGATCTTGAAATGCGAGTTTGACAGTATCCTGCAGAGATCCTTTACCCACAAAGTTACTTTCAGGCTCATCAACCAGAATGGCAACCGTGATGTTATTGATACTTTCCAACCAGAACCCATCAGCAGTTTTAAACCAAAACCTGACGTGAACATCGCATCTGGCTTCCCTCATTTCATATCTCACAATGATTTGAAGAGCAAAGGCTTCGTGACTGATGACACAAAATTATCATAAAATGTGAAGTGGATACCAAGAATATTTCTCCCGCATAGCATAGCCATCACACCCTATTCCTAAACCTAGATTGCAACCAGTAACAAAGCCATGCTGTGCAACACAATTATTTTAGTGATTATCTACATAGCAAATAACACTGTGAGACCTCAGGAAAAAAGACGACACGGCCATATCCCTCAAGAGTACTGTGTTGAAACTGGACAAAACAGTAAAAGCAAAGCATGGTGAACTTGAAAATAGGAACTTCAAACTTTTCTCATTGAAAATAGCAACTATATCGGCACTGTAGTGTAGTTATGAGTGATGCTCACAAAAGCAAGTATACCTTCATTTTCAACTTGCCATTTTATACCTCCAGATATGGCTATAAGATGTGCTTGAGGCTTTACATCCTCGGAGACGGAATTGGAAATAACATTTACATGTCCTTGTTTTTTGTGATCATGAGGGGCAATTTGACAATATCCTGCAGAGACCCTTTACCAACAAAGTTACGGTTACGTTCACGCTCATCAACCAGAATGGCAACCATGACATTATTGGTACTTTCCAACCAGAGCCAGCCAGCAGTTTATAAACCAAAACCTGACATGAATATCTCATCTAGTTTCCTGTGTTCAATGATTTGAAGAGCTAAGGCTTCGTGGCTGATGACACAACATAATCATAAAATATGAAGTGGATACCAAGAACATTTCTCCCATATAGCATAGCCACACCTTACTCGTATACTTATAGATTGCAACCAGTAACAGAGGTATATATACCTAAATGATTATATTCTTCAATAAGCCATCCTGTGCAACACAATTATTTTATTGATTAGCTATCTACATAGCAAATAACACTGTGAGACCTCAGGAAAAAAGATGACACGATCATATTCCTCAAGAGCACTGTGTTGAAACTGAAGAAAACAGTAAAAGCAAAGCATGGTGAACTTGAAAATAGGAACTTCAAACTTTTCTCATTGAAAATAGCAATTATGATGGCACTATGGTGTGGAAAATACCTCAGTTCAGTCAAAGAATGAGTGATGCTCACAGTGGCAAGTATACCTCCATCTTCCGCTTGCCATTTTATACCTCCCGATATGGCTATAAAATGTGTTTGAGGCTCTACATCCTTGGCAACGGAATCGGGGAAAACATTTACGTGTCCTTTTTTTTTTTCGTTCATGAAAAAATGTGAGTTTACCAGTATCCTGCAGAGATCCTTTACCCACAAAGTTACCTTCAGGCTCATCAACCAGAATTGCAACCGTGATGTTATTGATACTTTCCAACCAGAACCCATCAGCAGTTTTAAACCAAAACCTGACGTGAACATCGCATCTGGCTTCCCTCATTTCATATCAATGATCCAAAGAGCAAAGGCTTCGTGACTGATCACACAAAATTATCATAAATGTGAAGTGGATACCAAGAACATTTCTCCCATAGTACATAGCTGTAGTGTTGTGAGAAGTTATCACAACTAACTCTAATTTAATCTATGTCAATTAGTATGATCATACTTCCTTAGATACTTCCTGTAGTGGTTGTATCATCAGTCATGTCAGTTATTGGTTTTTGGTAGTCAGTGGGGCCAGAATAGGCCAACCCAGCATTTACAAACTCACACACACTAATTATATTCATAGTCATGCCACATTGTAGTAGTAATTGATACTTCTGGGATTAGACAGGCCTTGCTAGTATCCCACAGTTGGTCAATTAATAATGGTTAAAGTTATATTAAAAGACATGCAGTAACACAAACAGGCTCAGTTGGTCAAATGGACAAAGAATCTACAGTGCTCAGTGAGTAGGTAGATGATGCCCTCCCTCCCCCACCCTTACACGCAGTCAACCTTATCAAACTATCAGAGGATACTAGGCACCACAGTTGTATTCTTTTGTTGAAGTCATAAGGCAAACAAAAAGGTCCCAATGATAACAATGATTCATTCTGTACTGTCTCAGTAGAAATCCCTTCCAGAATATATAGCTCACCATTCTTCAATTTAATTGTCCACATCTGGTTTGAAACGTCTGGTGGCTAGCTACTTTTTTAAAAGTCAAAGAGCATACCAGAATTCTCCTTAAAATACCAGGCTACAGCCACGGGGCCTTCGGGACCCTAAAAATGTAGTAACCTCTTGAGGCAGCGCCATGAAATAAAAGTGACCCGTTTAACGAATAAATTGAACTCCTGCGGTCGCAGTCATCCCCGCATGGTATAGTTGTCTGGGCTTCCCCAGACAAATGATTGAAATTGTACTGCTGGTAACCACACTCACACTCTCATAAATTGGATTTCATGTCGTATGTACAATAAGATGTAAAATTGGGTGATTGTACTGCAGTCCTCTAGTCCTAGCACTGTGGGGTTGTCTTCCAACTTACGTAGTTGCTTTTGTTTTTGTGGCGTTTGGCTCTCTTCAGTGTCTTGCATGTGACGTTGAGCCAACCCACATATATATTTTTTTGCTTCGCAGGAGCAAGTACGACTTGGGGGTTCTCACGGGGAGCTAGCTACCATCTGAACAGGATTCCCTTCTAAGTTGACGGAAGAGTGGTCCTTCAAGGTTCAGGCATCCACAATCCTAGCATTCGTTGGGTGGCGTCCGTTGCCAATAGTGGTCAGTATTTCCGCCTGTCACTCGGAAGACGTGGGTTCGATTCCCGGTCAGGGAGGTCTTTTTTGTTTTGTTTTTGTTTTTTTCCTAAGCTATGTGACGGAACTATGGAGTGGCCATCTGCTTGTGTTCAAAAATCATTACACTACTATAGTTATTGCTGCCTCCATTGTATTGTGAATAATGTACACAATAATTCTTGGAGGAAAAAATACATAGGTAGATAGATCAGTGCAGTAACTGAAAGGATAGTTGCCCTGTACATGTAAAATAGCTCTCACTCACCCTCAAACTAACTGGCTAGACAATAGGACAGGAGTAATGGTTATAATGGGAAATAATACGAAAAGCAGCAATGTTGAACAGGAATCATATGGCTCAGTTTAATTACATACATTAGAGCTGTAGCCAGAGGAGGAGTTGGAGAATTATGCTCCTTATCCTATGCTAGCAATGCTCATCATTTTAGTGATTATTTTGAAACCTCTTAGTATGTTCATGAAACCTCTTCTTACACTCACATCATGTTTGTAGACAGAGTCCAAAGGTCACCTCAACTGCATTCACAACTATAAAAATCCTTGTACACAGGACTAATCTGAATCCTGATATGGTGGACACTGTTGATATGTGAGTTGCTAGTCTGTGGCAACAGTGCTGGGTCTGATGAAATTGCCAACATAAAGGTTATTTAGCTAGTAATCTGAAAAATTAATTTAAAAAGTCTCAAACTCCCTGGTAGACTACATCAAATTGCCATTGTGTTACAATACAATAAAACTTGTTCAAGTCCCTGAATCTAAGACTTCTTTAACATTACTATGCATGCACATTCTCACCACACGCTTCTCATTACGCGCGTGATATTATATCATCAATGTTCAAAATTTTAGTTTTCTGTCTTTGTTCATATCACTCTGTACAACTTCCTGATTTCTGGTTTAACTGTGGTTGTTGAATATATTCTCATCTAATCTATATACAACAAGTAGCTTGGACTCTGTTATGTTCCTGGCTTCTTCTTCCTTCACTCCTTCCTCTGTTGCAATACTTGCTGCTAACGGATAGACTCGGGCCTTACAACCCCAAGCTCTACTTGTTCCTGGCATCGCCAAAACTATTTCCCAAAAACTACCTTATCATGCTCATAATTACACTAATTATGCTAGCATATGCATGTATTGATGAAATCACTTATGCTCATATTATGTCAGCATTAGCTAACCTCTACGCCAGAGGGGGTCTGAGGGAGTTGCCAGTAACCACACTTTCAAATTTATAATATTCATAGCAGGAAGATTTTGCTTGTGTGACAGACCAAATACATACACAGGTGTTTGTAATAAAACCTTAACTCAGACCATTTACAAAAAAATTGTTTAAAGTGGCACTGTATATTATTATACTTATAAATGTAATTTCTTTAAATTTTAAAGAAGCATTTAGAATCACTTGTAATATTGTATATGATGTAACAAGCTTAGCATAGGTAGCTATTATAGTTGGTTCTTCACAAAAGTTCTTTATAATGAAATTAAAATCCATACAACATTATAATACTAGTATTATTATATTTCAACATACAAATTATGCAATGAAGATCAGTTACTCAAAAATAGCTAATTGATTTAATATTATGATTATATAGAAAAGCTTGAGCAAAATTTAAAATATAGTTTTAAGTGTCAAAATATTATCGCTGCAGCCAAAAGAATTGCTAGTGCTAACACTGCAGAAGAAGCAATCTTGGCAGCAGTTGTATTTCGTTCACCCTGCAAGTGAAATCAATTAGAGTTGAGTACATAGGCGGCAGAAACGGTTAGAAGTTAGGGGGTTTAACTAATAATCACTAATGAATTAAAACACTAATTATTCATCTAAGTTGTGTCACCCACTGCTTGTTAGGAAGAGATAGGTTTCCTGTTTTTCTTATCCAGTGTCTCAAACAGACTTCAATCTTGTCTTAGTCTCTTAGCTCAACTATTCTGATAGAAATGTATTTACTATGGGATGAAATTTTAGATGTACTGTAACAGTATAAAAAAAACTATGTAGATGGTGTCACTGTTGTGGTTGTATAGTTGGTGGTTAGCTAGCTAGCAGGTGGTGCTAATACAGAGACTCATAATGAGTGGCACTGGTATGAATCTAGTTAACAAAAATGCCTGGGGGGGGGGGGGGGGGGGCGGGGGGCGCTCACCCACCCTTGAAATATTTTTTAAATTTCATAAGCGAAAGGAAAAGTTTAAAATGTTAATAATGAAGGTGAATGCAATAGCTTAAATCATAAGTTTATTGCTGCTCTAAATATTGTCTTGGTAATCAAAGGTAGTACAAGCTATCT
>WLWI01000857.1_pt1 | contig 26799 bp, 23 predicted proteins | sample 6701501 | NCBI WGS metagenome assembly WLWI01 (sample SAMN12718690, study PRJNA515312) | sponge metagenome | isolation source: marine sponge | host: Mycale hentscheli | place: New Zealand: South Island, Marlborough, Capsize Point | collected 2014-11-01 | reverse complement strand
CTGCGGCATGATGGAGGAACCGGTGCAATAGGCATCGCCCAAATCAATGAATGCGAATTGTGGTGACATCCATAAGACAAGTTCTTCCGAAAAACGGGACAGGTGCATCATGATGGTTGACGAAGCCGCACAAAATTCGATGGCAAAATCGCGATCACTGACCGCGTCCAGCGAATTTGAGGCAATGCTATCAAAACCCAGGGCTTTCGCAGTGAACTCTCGATCAATAGGAAAACTCGTGCCGGCGAGAGCAGCCGCGCCCAGTGGCATGACGTTAATACGCTTTCGACAATCAATCAGTCGTTCATGATCACGTTTCAGCATTTCATACCATGCCAGCATGTGATGACCGAAGGTGACAGGCTGTGCTGACTGCATATGGGTGAAGCCCGGCATAATAGTATCCGCTTGCTGTTCAGCGACGTCAGTCAGGACCGTCATCAGCTTAGCAAGCTGTTGCGAGATGCCATCAACAACCTCACGCAGGTAAAGTCGCATGTCGGTTGCGACCTGATCATTGCGCGAACGTGCTGTATGTAGTTTCTTGCCCACTTCTCCGACTGCCTGCACCAGGGCCGACTCAATATTCATGTGAACATCTTCCAGCTCGGTCTGCCACTTGAATTCACCGGCTTCGATATCGGATTTAATGGCAATCAGGCCTTCACTAATTTGTTGGCTCTCTTCTTCAGTCAATACTTTCACATGCGCCAACATTTCCACATGCGCCAGCGATCCTGCGATGTCGTGCAGGGCCAATCGCTGGTCAAAGGAGACGGATTCGGTAAATGACTCGACAAAACTGTCGGTGGATTCTGTAAACCGCCCTCCCCAGGGCTTTACTGTTGTGGGCTTCGATGTCATCTTTAGCTAAATTATTGATTAATTGGACTTAGAGCTCCGTCGGAAATGGAGATTCTTTATGTCGCAGATGGGAATATAAACTCTGTTTCAGATGAATTTTGGCTGCATAGTGCAAACTATGTAGCAAAATTTTGCAGAAACAGGGCCGAATTACCATTACAACACTAGAATCGATTCAGATCTGACAGACTTATCTGGACAGTATAACGTATGGCTTAGCTGCATTTCCTATTGAAATGAAACAAAAGAGCGCAATAGACACATCTTTCCTGCCTGATTTCTGTGGTGGCCGGATAGTGTTCGTTCTGATTCTGGTAGCTGAGCTGCTGGCCATGGTGCTAACCCTCGCACAGCCGCTGAATACGCCGGACCGTCTTTTTGCGCTTGGCGTCTATTCAATGTTCATACAATGGGTGGCGCTAAGCTGCGTTGCCGCCTTGTGCATTTCACGGCGATTCCTGAACAATCTTGGTGATTACTGGGCCGCTACCTGGAGTTACATAATTACCCAGGTGGTGACATTACTGATCACGGAATTGTCCTGGCATCTGATAGCTTATTGGCCAGCCGCCGCTACTGATTATCAACATCTCAACCACACGCATTATCTTATTCGCAGTATGAGTATTAGTGCCATTTTTAGCGCTCTGGCCTTGCGCTACTTTTATGTTCAACACCAATTGCGCCGCCGGGTAGAGTCTGAGGCTGAGGCGCGCTTTCAAGCCCTGCAATCTCGAATTCGGCCGCATTTTTTGTTTAATTGTATGAATACCATTGCCAGCCTGACTCGACGTCAACCGACACTGGCGGAGGAGTCGATTGAAGATCTCGCCGATCTTTTTCGGGCAAGCCTGCAGGACATTCATCATGTCAGTACGCTTGCTGATGAAATATCATTGTGTAAACGTTACCTGCGTATTGAGAAACACAGACTTGGAGAACGTCTGCAAGTCAGCTGGGAAATAGATGATTTACCCATGGAAATACGCATACCTACACTAAGCTTACAACCCTTACTGGAGAACGCCATTTACCATGGCATCGAGCCCATACCTGAGGGTGGGACTATTCAAATAGTCGCCGAAGAAAAAGAAAACTATTACACCCTTACCGTTAAGAACCCTGTCTCTGAAACTATTTCAATCACTACTCATCATGAAGGCAATATGCTTGCCCAGGAAAATATTCGTCAGCGCCTGACAACTTTTTTCGGACCTAAAGCATTGCTAAACGTTATCCCTGAAAAACAAAGTTACCAGGTGAGCGTAACCATCCCCAAGTCTTCGCTAGAATGAAAATATTAATCGTTGATGACGAACAACTTGCGCGATCGCGTTTAATCGATCTCATAAACGATACCGGGAAAGAAGTTTCACTATTGGAAGCCGACAACGGTATTGACTGTCTCGAAGTCGCGAGTAAAGAGAGCGTTGATATTGTCTTGCTCGACATACGAATGCCTGGCATGGATGGCCTTGAAACCGCCTACCATCTTGCAGCCTTAAAGACGCCTCCGGCCATTATTTTCACCACCGCGTACCAGGACCATGCTATTGATGCCTTCAATGCCAACGCGGTCGATTATTTATTGAAACCTATTCGTAGTGAGCGATTACAGGAAGCCATTGAGCGCGCCAATTTTATTAATCGAGCCCGCCTGTCGCTACTTGGTGAACAAATAGAAGACCAGGAAAACTCTCGTAATTATCTTAGTGCCAATAACATGGGTAATATTGAATTGATCCCAATCGCTGAGATCCGTTATCTGAAAGCCGATCATAAGTACGTCACTGTTGGCTGGCCGGATCATGAAACTTTGATCGACGATCCGCTCAAGTCGATTGAGACTGAGTTCGGTGATCGTTTTTTGCGGGTGCATCGTAACGCTCTGGTCGCTCACGCCCACATTGAAGCACTGGAAAAAGATAATGAAGGTAAGAATTGTTTACGTTTGCACGGCGTCGATGAAAAAATTGACGTTAGTCGTCGACACCTTCACGAGGTCAGGCAGGTAATTAAGAGTATGGGTATATCGAATAATTGATTTACCTTTCAGAGGCTGACCTCGTGTTACGACATAAACCAGCTTCTTGTATCAGCCCATATCCCCCCATAATACCTGGCAAGCGCTGATGGCTGCAGCGGCGGCAGTTTCAGTGCGTAGGACTCTTGGCCCTAAATCAACCGGTAAATAGCCACTATTTACGGCCTGTTCAACTTCAGAAGAACTGAAGCCTCCTTCAGGGCCGGATAAAAGGCTTAGCGAAGCATCTTTGGCATCTTGATTAGATATTCTATTGTCTGCTTCAGGGTGTAAGAAAAGTTTCAGCTTATTTTTGTCTTCCTCTAGCCATTGAGCCAAGGAGATAGGCTCTAATAGCTGAGGAAGACTATTTCGGCCACATTGCTCACAGGCACTAATAATTATGAGCTGCCAGTGTTGTATTTTTTTTAAGCGCCGCCGCTCATCTAACTGGACATTGCCAAACTCTGTGAACACAGGGACTATCTTAGCTACACCTAACTCGACAGCCTTCTGTAAGGTGTAATCCATATGTTGACTACGTGAAATGCCCTGGGCCAGTGTGATGTGCAGTGAAGAATCTCGTTGCCTATCGTTAAATTCAAGCAACTTTACTTCTGCTTCTCGTTTACCGACCGATATAAGCTCCGCCAGATAACTCCCGCCAAGACCATTGAAGAGCCAAAGCTGCTGGCCTTTGCGCATACGTAAGACCTGAGAGATGTGACGCACTGCTTCCTTCGGCAGGTGCAGGTTTTGTCCACATTGCAGTTCATGCTCAATAAAAATACGTGGCTCACGCATAATGTGACAACCCTGGATACAGATATCCAATATTAAGCTTCGAGCTTAAATTCGATAGATAATTAAATTCTGGTATTTTATTCACGCTTATCCTGATTTTGCTATGATAGGGGATGCACTTAATCATATGTATCAATGTATCTTAAGCCTAATTAAATGAGTACTATTAATGCAAAATTTGATGTCGGGCAAATTGTTGTTCACCGGCTTTTTAATTATCGGGGTGTAGTCGTTGATGTTGACCCGGTTTTTCAAAATAGCGATGAATGGTATGAGCAAGTTGCACTCAGCAGGCCACCCAAAGATAAGCCCTGGTATCGAGTATTAGTTCACAATGCAGTACATGAAACTTATGTGGCTGAGCAAAACCTGCTTTCTGACAGCTCTGCCGAAAAGATAAATCATCCTTTAGTCGATACCTACTTTGATAAATTTAGTGAAGGCCGTTATAGCAGTCAGCGTCCCGTCAATTAATCCCGTTTTCTAATTTGGAATATTATGTTCTCCAGTCTTAAAGAATTATTTGATTCCCATTTGTCATCTGGCAGTATAGATGATGAAAATACTCCGGAAAAAACAATTGAGTTGGCCGCCGCCGTACTTATGTTTGAAATCAGTCGCGCAGACTCCAGTATAGATAATGAAGAGCGGAAGGTTATTGATAATGCCCTCGTTAATCATTTTCATCTGACGACTACCGAAGCCAATGAGCTCATGTCACTAGCGGAAAAAGAGGTTGATCACACTATTTCTTTACATGATTTTACCCGTTCAATTAATGACGAGCTTTCACGTGAAGATCGGGTAAAAATAGTGGAGCTACTTTGGAAAGTTGCTTTTGCCGATGGTGTTCTGGATAAATACGAGGAATATTTTATTCGTAAGATTGCGGATTTACTTTATGTCTCTCACAAGGATTATATTCAGTCAAAACACAGGGCCTCAGAAACCTGAATGAGAAATTCCAGGGGCTACTCAATTAATAATTGAAAGTTTCTGTATCAATTGGTCTTCATATTCTATGCGGTTGGTGAGCTGCTCGCCAAGCGTGAAAAGTTCCTTGTGCAGTAGTGAGACATTGATGTCAGCGCGGTCCGCATCATATTTCTCGTTAAATGCCAGTGCTACCTGTGTTGCCTTGTCGATATGTGGGTAGAGTTTTACTGCCAGATCAGCAACGCCCTTGCGGCGTTCAGTACCCTCAACGATACGTTCATATAGTCCAAAATGACCGGCTGCGATGTAGTCCACCAGCACCTGGCAAAATTCATTCAGTAAGTCATGATCCAGTTCCGCCGTATCATCCCGGCTCATGTTGGAAGCTTGTAGTAACAGACCCAGAAGCTGATTGCGTTCTGTAAGCATATTACTTATCAGTTCCGAGCTACTGCCTCGCCTTTCAATAGTATCTATTTTATCTTCACTCATATTATACTTCCGTAAAATGGTTCATTTTTATCAGTCTGGGGCTTGGATTACAAGATGGATTTTGGCTGGCAGGTCGCCAAATGACAAATTTGGGCATCAGCACCGCCGTTGCTTCCTGTATTTAGGTGCGCTCACTATAAAATACCGGCTTCATTATCGAGAAGTCAGGTTAGTTTGTATATGTTAGTACTACATTTTGCTCGAATAGTTTTATAATCAAGCGCATGGAAATTCAGGGTTATACCATTCAACGTGAAATTGGCAAGGGCGGCATGGCCACGGTCTACCTTGCCACACAGGAATCCCTGCATCGCGACGTTGTTCTGAAAATTCTGGACGATGTCAAAATGGACAATTCCGATCTTGGTGAGCGCTTTCTCGCCGAAGGCCGGATTCTCGCCTCCCTCAAGCACCCCAATATCATTACCATATTTGATATCGGTATCGCCAATGAGCAACTGTACATTTCCATGGAATATGTACAGGGGGGCGATCTTAAACAACGCCTCGAATTACCCGTTTCGCCCGATGAAGCCCTTGATTACCTGTCTCAAACCGCCAGTGCCCTGGGCGAGGCCCATAAACATGGGATTGTTCACAGGGACGTTAAACCGGCAAATATTCTGTTCTCCGACAACGACACGCCTATTTTGACCGATTTTGGTATTGCCAAAGAAGTCGATACAGAGCACGACCTGACATCGACCGGTATCTTTCTGGGTAGCCCCAATTATGTCAGCCCCGAACAGGCTGATGGACAGAAAATTGATGGTAGAGCGGATATTTACAGCCTCGGCTGTATTTTTTACGAAATGCTCACCGGTTCGAAGCCCTATATCTCAAGTTCACTGATCGACATTGTTATCCAGCACAAGCAGGGTCCCATCCCGGTTCTGGATGAAGAGCTAGCCGAGTTTCAGCCTCTGCTCAATCGAATGATGGCGAAAAAGCGCGATGAACGATTCGCTGATGCAGGCGATCTTGTCACTGCAATTGAATCTTTGCAGGGTAAACGCAATACAATGGATAGCTTTGCCGGGTTTGATGTAACAGGCTCGGGTGCAGGAACTGACGATGAACTGAGAAAACAACGGGCATCCAAGATTCTAATGGGCCTGGTCTTGCTGGCACTTGTGATGTTTTCGTCTTTGAAGTACATCGAGATTAGCATTAAGGGCGATCCTGTAAAAAACAGGCAAACTTCGACAAATACTGTTCTTAGTGCTGAGACCGTTGTTATCCCTAATACAACTGCAGTCCCGACAGAAACGGCCGCTGTACCTGCCGACAACCTGCCGTCAGTTGAAGAGCCGGGTCAGACCAGCACAGACGCAGTAGTAATGCCTGAGCCGACCACGCCTGTGGTAGCGACTGTTATCACGCCGGAGCCGGTAACGGCTGATGTTATCAATGCCCTCGCCTGGTTAGGTAAACAGAGTCTGGAGGAACGTAAATTGACTTATCCGCCAAAGGATAATGCCTATTATTATTTCTCTCGTATGCTCGAACTCGATCCCGGGAATAAGAAGGCTATCAGTGGAATATTAGCGATTGCTGATGGCTACGCCCAGCAGGCGGAACAAGCGCTCGCGGCGAACCAGATGGAGAAGATGATGACCTATATCGAATATGGACTTAAGATAAACCCACGCAATGAATCACTTTTAGCCCTGAAGTCCCTGGCGCGTTCCCAGGACTCATCATTATTAGGGACAATAAAAAGCTTTTTTTCCAACTAGGGTTTGCTAGAAGGCGTATCTAATAGCCCCTTAGCTCGTTCCGTTTTGATCTTTTCCCAGTCTTCAATGACCTTACGCATTTGATCCAGCGTAGTTGCTTCTTCCATTTCAGGCGGTTTTTCCGGCAGTATTATCTCTTCCGGGATTTCTTCTATAACTGGTTCTTCTGCCTCTAGCTCAGCTTCTGCCATTTTCCTTTTTTGCTGTAAAGCTGCATCGAGATTGCGGGCTTTTAACAGCTTTTCCCTTGCGCCTTCCCTGTCCTTTTCTGCCCTTAAAAACGCGCGCTGCCGAAGTCGCTCTCTTTCCTGATCGGAGACATCTATGCCGGTGTCATCAATTACTTTGCTTTTCTCAAATACAAATACCCTCGGTCCACCTTCGGCACTGCGATACCACATGGGTGGTTTACCAGATAATTGCGTCGAACCACTATCTGGATCAGTCCACTGATACATTCTGGCACTTACGGTATTACAACAGATCAGCAACAGCAGCAGAATAATTCGCAACATATTTACTGGCGTCTCGTATGAATATAATTGCTCAAAATTATAGCATCTCATGTAAATAAACTGCGTAAATGTTGCAATTATTCTACTCCTTCTCAAATAAGCATCCTGCCAGCACAGAATAAACGCCAGCACTCTCGATATACGGGACAGTCAGTACAGTGCAGCCCTAATATTGCAGGTATATGCTTGCCCCATATACCCAGCCTTTGTAGGCCTCAAGCTTATTGGCATCGACAAGAAAATATCGACTGGAAAGATCAAAAGAGGCCAGTTGATTTAGGCGAATTTCAAGACCTGCTTCAAAGTGCTGACTAACAGCGTCGAGTCTGTAAGCACAGCGTCGATTGGCACAGCCCGGCCCAACTCCCGCTGCAAATACATCATCCGGACTCACTCGTTCAGATGCGGCAAGGATAACCTGGTTTGCTCGTGCTGTTGAAACCACCTCACCTAACATAGCTTTATAGTTACCAAAAATCGCAACACTCTTGGAATAACTATAGATAAAACTCAAATCAAGAGCATGCGTATCTGTATCAAACACATCCCCATCCGAATACCTGCGCTCGTAGCTATACGCAAGCTTGCTAATAATTCGATCCGTGAAACGTTTTCCTGCGGCAAGTTTTGTATTCAGAACATAACTATCGCGTATGTCACTTTCCTTAAATTGTAGCTTTGCCAAATTTACGGATAACTCATACCAGGGGCTGGTATAGCCAGGCTTCGGCTGAAGTGTATAGTTGATGCCAGCATTCACTGCAAAATTGTTTAAATCGCTAAATTCTGAGAAGCGTTCATGCACTAGATAGGCCGAAGCTAATAGCTGACTTTTGTCGTCGAGTTTTTTTAGATATCCGGCACCGACACTAAATGCTGTAACCATATCTTCTTCAATATCCGCACCCCGGTTAGCCCGACTCAGATTATCTTCATACCGGACACTTACATCAGCATCAACATAGGGACCATCATCATAATAGCCTGCTGCGAAACTTGTCTGCAGCACAAACAAAAATGCGGGTAAGAAGAATAAACTGTAGGTGCGGCTGACCGATGTCATATGCAAGGTTGAATAACTGTTTGATATCTATAAATTAAAGTATTTTTACAATTAATTTACAAGTGGAATGTCGCTATAGCCATGTTAAAGGGTTCACAATACGAAGTAATAACTCTTCATTATCAACATCATGACTTGCTAGAATGCGTGTGAAAGAAAAACTGAATGAGGAAAGCGCGATGGCCACTTCTGATAATAAGGTTGACGATCCACGTCGAAAATTACTTGTAGGTCTTTTGGCTTCTGGTCTATTTGTAGTCGGTAAACCTTTTGAATCTTTCAATCAGGTACAGGCGCAAGCGCTAGGAAAAGTACCAGGGAAACTGATCGAAGGTCGATCTATCTATGAACTGAGTGGTCAGGTATTGGTAAACGGACAATTGGCAACAATTGACACGATTATCAGCGCCAGTGACAAGGTAGAAACACGAGATAACAGCCATGTCATATTCGTTGTAGGCAAAGACTCTTTCATTCTCCGCAGCAATGGCTCCCTGCAGTTATCTGCTGAAGAAGACTCAACTGTTTCAGAAAAAATAAAAAACAAGTCAGTTAGCGCCATGCGATTATTGGCCGGCAAAATGCTCTCTGTGTTCGGTAAAAGAAAACACAAGATTACCACCGCAGTTGCCACTATCGGCATTCGCGGGACGGGCGTCTATGTAGAAGCAGATCCCGAGGAAACTTACGTGTGTACCTGTTATGGAATTACAGACTTAGGCGCGGTCAACGACCCCTCCAGTACGGAAACTATCGTTTCTACCCACCATAGTGCACCAAGATATATCAGCGCTAACGGACGCCAGGGGAAACTCATCCAGCCTGCTCCTTTCAAGAATCATGATGATGAAGAGTTATTATTAATTGAAACTCTGGTTGGTCGAAGCACACCATTCGCCGTACCAGAAGGTTTGCGTTCAAGGTCACGAAGGTATTAGGCAAGCACCCATAAGTTAGTTCTTAAGGGAGATTAGACAATAATTTGCTACAGACGACTGCATGGACGCAGGAAGCCAAAGCCGAGGACACAGAGATCACAGAGTGTTTACAAAGCGGTAATCTCTGTGTCCTCTGAGGCTTTTCGTTTTCAATACTGATTTTAAATTTAACTGTTTAAGCGTCTACCTAAGAGCAAACGTTAAGTTGGTGCCTGGACCCTCTCGCCTCCAACACAACGAAGATAGGCCTGCTCAAAATCATCGGTCTCATAGTGTGTACAGCATTCCGATGGCGATCCCGTGAACTGAATATTGCCTTCGTGCAAGATAGCCACTTTGTCGCACAGTGTCTCGACATCTGCCAGCATGTGCGTACTAAAAAACAGGGTTTTTCCCTGTTCTTTTAAAGTAATCAAATACTGTTTTAAATAAGCCCTGGCCTTGGGGTCAAGACCACTCATGGGTTCGTCCAGAATAAACAATTCCCGATCACTCATCAGGCAAGCCGCCAGACCCAGCTTTTGTGACATACCCTTGGACAATTGCCCTACAGACTTTCCCAGTGCCGATGTATCAAGATCCAATACCGCCAGCATTTCTTCAACTCTTTGTTGTTCATAGGGCTTTGCATAAAGCTCGGCCATGTAGTTCAAATAGTCCTCTCCTGTCAGATAGTAGGGAGGAACAAATTTTTCAGGCAGGAAAGCAAGTTGTTCCCGGGACTTCGAATCCCTGTTGCTTTTCCCGAAAATGGAGATGGAACCCGACTTAGGTTCGGTAAAATCCAACAAACACTTTATAAGCGTAGTTTTACCGGCACCGTTGACACCCACCAGACCCAGGAATTCTCCCGGCAATACGTCGAGGTTGATTCCAGACAGAACAGTCTGCTTGCCATAGGCACTTACAACGTCTGAAAATGACACAGAGGGACTATTCATTTATTTTCTTTTCCAAAATCGACAAGACCTGAACAATTATTATACATTGCTACAGATAGCGGGAAAATCACGAATAATATTCTTTTAAAAAGTAAAAAGGCCCGCAATGCGAGCCTTTTCACAATACGATTTTAATTTAACTAGAATAGAAATATCGCATTACAGGTTTGGTTGGAACTATCTACATCCCAAATACCCGGATTAGGAGTACCCGTTACATTCAAACAATTCAGACCTGCTGTAATACCGGTATATTCAACAATGGCACCAAAGCCGGTCGTTGCGGCAGTTGCCAAGCCAAACGCTGACCTCAATACACCAGAGCCGGCGATGCCGTTATCCAGTTTCTGATCAAGGTCACGCAATAGTGGCACTGGTATATTACCGCCGAAAGAATAGGCTAGACGAACTACTGTTCCTTCACTGGTTGATGCACCATCAACATAATCGAGCATATGTCCTAGTAAGATCGGACCCTGAAATGCATTGGGTGGTATCAGACCATTTGCAACGCCACCAGTTTTATAAGCTGCCTCCGTTGCTGTTACACCACTGAAGGTACCATTCAAAAATCCTGCTACTGAAAGATGCGACCAAACAGCACCGGCTTCTATAACAGTCGTAATTCGACCATCACCGTTACCACCAACAACCGGTGTGCCTCCACAAAGTGCATCTACGTCTGCACCTACAGCAGCACATGCATTTGCCGGGACCATATCGCCGGGCAGATTACGAAAGCGATCAATAAACCCGTAATAAGCCGCCTGCACACCAGAGTTCTGATCCGCGAGGTTACGCACACGAGCACTATTGATTAGCTGTTGACCCTTGAGAATGCCACCTAATAATAAACCGATTACTACCAGTACGATGGCTATCTCTACCAGGGTAAAACCTGATTGTGATTGTTTTTTAAACTTCATAATCTTAATTTCCTCTTTTCGCTTGTACTAACTAGTATAAAAATATGGCATTACAAGTTTGATTGGCGCTATCGACATTCCAGGTGTCAGTGGTTGCAGGAGTAACACAGTCGTCTCCCCCGCCAGTGGTGTAATCTGAAACAGGTCCAAATACATCGATACCGCCTGTAGTGTCAGTAGTTTCAGCAGCTGCCCGCAATACGCCACTACCAGCAATGCCATCATCCAGCTTTTGGTCCAAATCACGTAAAAGTGGTACTGGAATGTTTCCGCCGAATGAATAAACCAGTCGACTGACAGTACCTCTGTCTGTCAAATCCTGATAAGAATCAGAATGGGCAAGCATAATCGGTCCTTGGAAGGCGTTAGGCGGAATTGCACCGATAGCAACGGAACCGGTCTTATAAGTAGCAGCGGTCATAAGTGTCGCTGCACCAGCTAATTGACCGGAAAAAGTGCCATTTAAAAACCCGGCAGCGGATAAATGCGGCCAGACAGAACCCGCCTCAGGTACGGTATCGATTCTACCGTTTCCACCAAGGGCAACCACACCACCCGGGGCGACTGCAGGAGTTGCGCATGAACCAAAGGTATCTATACCAGTACCGACGGCTGCACATGCAGCTGTAGCCACCATATCACCGGGTAGATTTCGAAATCGATCAATAAAGCCATAATAGGCGGCCTGTACACCAGAATTCTGATCTGCCAGGTTACGCACTCGGGCACTATTAATAAGTTGCTGACCCTTTAAAATACCGCCTAGTAATAATCCGATCACTACCAGCACGATTGCTATTTCTACAAGGGTAAAGCCTGATTGTTTTTTGAGTTTCATCTTCTATTCCTCATTACATTCCTGTTTTTGTGAATAATACTAAGCAGGTATCGTGCCAACACTATAACTCTTTGTTTTATATATATTTTATAGCATAACGTCTTGACCTATAGCTAATCAATAGATGACCGTAGCTCAACAAAACTGTCGAGATTTCAACAGTTAATGGTATCAATCGCATAAAATACTCACTAATTTTACTTTTGTAGTAGATAGACACGGACCCTGATTTAACGAGATCCTCCAGCTCTGAAGATAAATTTTTTTCAATTATATTCGACTGTTAAACTACCTCAGATAACAGCAGGTTTAAAAATCAAAGTAGGGATCTAAACTCGAACAATGCCCGAGAAACTTAAAGCACAGGCAATCCAGATTACTCTGGTATTTACTGTCTTCCTTTTATTCGTTTGTAATGGAACAGGTCTACTGGAAATTCAATTCCAGAAAAATTCCGGTTTGTCGTTTCGCTCATTATTATTCAGCACGAGCCACGGCTTTAGTATGCCCGCTATTGTCTATTCCGCAGAATTCTTAATATTGATCTTTACGGGAATTTTATTATCACTTTTGTTACCTGTCCTGGATCCTGTAAAGGCTTCGTTGTTCACAGCGGTTTGTGCAATTTTACCCGTTTACCCCGCCTATACTTCTACTACTCATTCCCTTCTGCCGCTAGAGTTCAGTTTACTGACGATCCTCATGCTATATGCAGTCAATGTGCTTATCAGTTATTTCAGAGAAACTGTCGCGAAACAGAAAATTGTGGATGTTTTTGGTCAATATGTCCCACCTCAATTAGTTGCTGAGATTAGTAAACACCCTGACAAACTGGAACTTGAAGGTGAATCAAAACACCTGACTGTGTTCTTTTGTGATTTACAAAACTTTACTGGCGTTTCGGAACAGTTGAACCCAAAACAACTAGCACGTTTGTTAAACGAGTATTTCACTGCTATGACTGAAATTCTCTATAGCCATGGTGCGACCATTGATAAATATATCGGTGATTCAATCATGACGTTTTGGGGTGCGCCTCTAAGTCAGGAGGACCATGCTAAACGTGCAGTATTATCATCACTTGAAATGCAGGAAGAAATCGCAAGATTATCTGAGAGCTTTGTGAAACGTGGCTGGCCGGGGCCGACGATGGGGATCGGTATTAATTCTGGAATGATGAATGTAGGAAATATGGGATCCAAGTATCGTATCAACTACACGGTTGTTGGTGACGCTGTTAACCTTGCATCCAGGCTGGAGGGTCTTACCCGTAATTATCACGTGCCTACTATTGTCAGTGAAAGCACCATGAATGAGTGTGATGGCGTTCTTTTCAGAGCACTTGATGTGGTTCAGGTAAAAGGTAAGCGTAATAAGACCAAGATTTTTGAGCCCCTTTGTAAGCAAATTGATGCTGATGATCTTTTACGTAAAAAGCTGAAAAAGCATGAACAGGCAATAGAGTTATATTTTGCTGATAAGTACGCGCAGGCTAAACCACTATTTGAAGAGTTAAATACGGAATTTGCTAAAGATAAACTCTATCCAATGTTACTGGAAAAAATTAAGGCTAAATCCAGATAAACTGTCCAAAAAGAAACTAGTTATTTCCTGCACCCAGCCGATCTTGCAGGAACTTGAATTCCTGTTCATCTTCTATCACACCACTCTCAAGAAAGCCGCCCAATAATATTCTGGCGCTTTCCAGATCTCCCATGTCCTCAAGTACAAACAGCTCCATCTGCTTTACCCAGGAATGCAGATCCTGACGTTTAACATGCAACCTGATGTCTTTGGCATATTGCAGTGCTAACTCAAGGTCTTTAAGTCTATGTTTGGCGATAAACACGGCATGCACCATAGCTGGCCATTGTAGGTCCGGTTTCTTCAAAAAGTTCGAGTGAACGAATTTCAGCATGATGCGTTTCTTCTCTGCATCATTGACGTGGGCATATAATCGAGCTGCCGCTAGCAATGGGTACTGACTATCTGGATCAAGATCGACGATGCCTTGCAACCAACTTACTACCTTGTGATAGTCCAGTCGAATTAGGGGAATGCTGATACCTGGCTGGTGATCATAAGCCTGTAGCCTTAACATCAATAGTTTTGAAAGTGCGACAGGGTCGCCAACACTAAGGAGTTCCAAAACGTGCGGAGAAGGCGCTGTACGCAGAGCCGCAGCGACAGCGACAGGTTTCGCTTGTTGTGCGTGCCACATGATCTGCAACAGGAAGCTTACAATCAATAGCATTACTATTGAGCGAGGCACTGCTGAAACAGGACGTTCCTTACTTAACTCCTGCCATCTTCTGATAATTACACTCAAACTAAAGATTTCGTCTGTATAGATCAAACAGACCTGCCGTAGACAGCAGGGCAAGATAGATAATTGTTTGTATGAGCACAATTTTCATATCCTGAAAGTCTACGCCATACACCAACCAGTCGCTTTTCGTGAATTCATGTAAGCCAGGCAACAAAAAAGCCATTACATCGGTTACCAGGCGCATAAATTGTTGTGAAAAAGTATAAAACTCCATGATTGGACTGTTACTAATAAGCTGGATCGCATAAATACTTCTTGAAAGAAGATAAAACCCAATAACGACCATGAATGCTACTGTGACATTGCTAAAGGTTAAGAGACAAAGCAAACTCAGCGAAATTATTATTGCAAGCTCACATATTAAGGAAGCAAGCCAAATGGCTACCGTAAAAGCCGGACTGTAGATAAGCAGAAGCAGGCTGGTCGCTACAGCAATAACCAGGGATAAAAGAAAAAAACCGAAGAATTTACCAAAATAATAGTGCGCACGCGGGAGGGGCAAAGAAGCAATTAGCTCAAAACCTTTGTCGTTAAACTCTCTAACCATACTTGTTATAACGAAGAGGGCGACTGTGGTGACTGCGAATAGTCGCATACCCGAGCCCATGAGAATAGCCTGAATATTGTTTGTTTCTGATATCGCCAGTTCACCGACAAATTCTGTCAAACCCAGTACACAAACAAGGCCGACTAATGTCAGGAGAAACAATCTGTTTCTAACTGCTTCGTAGAAAGTATATTGCGCTATTGTAAGGATCGATTTTTTCATCAGCATATTCAAATATAATACATTACCAGCTTATTGTATTCTAAAATTCAGATCGCTGAGACTACGCTATGGCCGTTTGTTTTGTGCTAAGCTCTGCCGGGAATATTATTACATCAACTCTCTAAAAATGCCGTCACTTGCCCAAGTAATTAGACAGCGCCGACAGACTATCATTCTCGCCTTGATGTTGGAGATGTTACACCTGTCTATCTGGCTGGATTTTGGTAGCCCCTTGTCTCGTTCTTTAATGTTGGTACATCTTGGGTTGTTTTTAATATGGCAACCTGTATGGAGAGGCGACGAAAAACTGGCCTGGCAAAATGGTTTGCTCTTCATTATTTTGACCGCGGCTTTTGTCACCTGGATGAACTGGCTCCTGTTATTTGGCTGGCTCATCTTGCTCACAGGTTTTTGTGGCGGCAGGGCGAATATTCATAGACATGAGAGGTATGTCAATATAGTTGTATTGATTTTCCTTACATCAGAATTACTTATTTCCTGCACTGTACCTTTGTTTGATATTGAAATTTCCAGAAATGTCTCCGGGGCATTCAGTTTATTTCTGCCTGTATTACCTTTATTAATTACTCTAATACCTGTGAATGAAAACGAACGTTCACTTGATACTGTAGACTTTATCCATGCAACCACTACTACCTTGCTGCTTAGCTTGCTTGTGGTAGGAAGTCTATTAAATATGTATCGTGGCGAAACTGAATACCTAATCTCGCTAGTACAAACCCTGATCGCGATCGGTTTGATTTTGTTTGTTATCAGCTGGTTGTTAACACCTCATGCAGGCTTTAGTGGCTTGTCGCAACTTTGGACTCGTTCAATTCTGAATATTGGTACTCCATTGGAACAATGGCTCGAACAAATCGCTAACCTTTTTGAACAACAGAATTCTCCAGAGGAGTTTCTTAGCGTCGTACTGGAAGAAGTGATCAGTCTGCCCTGGGTGACGGGGACGATCTGGAAAGCCAACGAATCAGATGGTCAGTTTGGTGAGATTACCCGATACGAAACTGAAATTAGGACTGATAGTTTCGTCATATGTATCTACAGTCATGCACCTGTTGGAGGCGCCCTCTTTTTACATTGCAAATTGCTGGTACAAATTATTGATAACTTCTATGAAGCTAAACTTCGCGAGAAGAAAATGACCCAGCAAACACATTTACAAGCGATATATGAAACAGGTGCGCGGGTAACGCACGATATAAAAAACCTTTTACAATCTCTTCATGCCATTACCAGTATCACGACTCTCGATACAAAAGATGTCGAAAAATCGGTTTCACAACGCTTACTGGAAAAACAATTGCCGGTTTTAACACAACGTTTGCAACTCGCTCTTGACAAGTTACAGGCACCGGAAAGCAGCACACAGGGAAATGTTTACGTGAAGGATTGGTGGCGGGATCTGCAATCGAGAAATAATTTAGTTAATATCGATTTTCAATCCGATGTTTCAGGTGATCCACTTGTTCCAGCGGAACTATTTGACAGTGTTATAGAAAACCTTCTGGAAAATATCAGGACGAAGCGCCAGGTAGAACCCAATATCACTGCAAACGTAACGCTTTATTGTGCCCAGGAGAGTATGAATTTAACCGTGTGTGATAATGGAAAAGAAATGTCCCTCGAACTGGAACAGTCTTTATTTCGAGATCCTATCAAATCAGATACCGGTCTTGGCGTCGGCCTGTTTCAGGTTGCGAAACAGGCAAAATCCAATAACTATATTTTATCCTTAATAAATAACCAGAATGGTCGCGTTTGTTTTGAATTGAAGACTAACAATACTTCAAAGTAAATCAGACATGTCTGACGACTTAGGGAAGACTCCCGGATACAAGCATGCGATTCATCAGAATTGCCGGTGAAACCCAGATGACAAGATCATCAAATTGAGTTGGAGGATTTAGACTAGTATCCCTACCAAAATCGGTATAGATAAACGCATTTGGAGTAAAGGATGCTGCTGTATAACTCGTAAGAACGTCTGTTCCATTCACCGGGTTTACAGGTTTTCTATCGTAATTTTCAATTTGCTGATTTGTTTGGCTTGTCTCATATGCATCGCTCCCATGGGAAATTACAATAGCAGGCACATTATCTGCAACCAGGGAAGCCGTACCTGGGTAATTCCCCGGCGAGGCTCCAGTTCCGGCTACATAGCTATCGTAAACATCTATATCACCAGTAGAGCATATCTCAAATGACACACCCACGGCTGGTGTACCACAACCAGTCCCATCCGTATCGTCGGAGAAAGTTAAACTTACCGAATAGGTGAAATGTCTTGCCCATGCATCATGCTCTGAAGTCTGAAGATCCACCCAGGGCAGATTTCCTGTATTGAACCTGCATTGAATCACCCCAAACCCAGGATCGTAGGTGTCTTCCTGGCCATCATTGCGCTGCGCTGCGGCAAGTGCACCGCATGCGCCAACATTCCCATCAGGACAATCAGGGCAGGGTAGTCTTCCATTGATGAGGGCATAGCCTAATAACGATTCTTTAATTTCATTTAGCATGTCTGTTGTTCGCTGGCGGTTTTGTTGCTCCAGCCTGGCGGATAAAGGTGATAGAAAACCACCCAAAAGAAGGGACACAATGAACAAGACCACAGCCAGTTCAATTAGAGTGAAGCCTTTACTTTCGTTCAATTTGACCAACACAGATCGCTTGCGTTTGGAGAGGGACAGGATACGGCAACGCGGATCTTATCATTACTAAGAATTTCATAATCCTCGCCACTATCGAAATCATTTTCTGTTCCGCCACTAAGTGAGTTAACTGTCAAAACTGTGGAAGAAACTACTGTGGAGACAATTCCATTTGAACCATCTGAAGTATTAACAACTATATAGCCAGGACTAACGCCAAGCTCCGTAAAATTTTTATCAGTGTCTACAAGCTGAAGGCTGGTGCTTCCCGCATCTGCAGCGCCTTTGACTGTGTCGGATGTTTTCTTATGAAATAAGTCATCACCGTCCGTATTTTCTGTCACTTCAAAGTAATTATTAATGGCGCCACCGGTCCAGCTTTGTCCGGAAAGTTCTGCACCTGTTAACATCACCAGTGCACGAATATCATCTTTTGCACTTGCGCCTGTATTTGAGCCTACGTTGATATCCAGACAATCGATATTTTCAGTACAGACCGCGACTGCACCAGGTTCCTCACCGGCACTATAAGCAATGTAAATATACTGGTGCCAGTCATTGTCAACAAACCACGCCGGGATATCACCGTTTTGCTCTGATTGCAGAATATTAATCCCGGTTATTTTTACTCTGCCAGATGCACCAGCACTCGGCACTGTCGTTGTAGCATCGCCAACCAATGAACCAAAATTATCATAATCCTTGATGGTTACCATCGGTGTTATTGAATCACCCGGTATTGTTGTATCGCTGCCCGAAGAACTCGCGCAGTCTGAATTATATCCCATACAAATATCACGCTTGCCGATGTTACTCGTAACATATTCAGCAGAGCCGCCACTCCCGGTTGATGAATTACTGTTAATTCTCACGGCAAATTCATATTCACGTCGATCAACAAAATCATAAAGTAATTTATAGCTGTCGCCCGGATCGACATGATCTTCGCTGCCGCCCTGAAGGGGAGTGTATTCAAACCAATATCTGCCTGAAACATCATAGTTGAAACCAAAGTTCGTAATTAGACCCAGCCCATCACTATTATTCTCAACTACCGTATCTCCTATTCTAATTTTTGATGAAGAGGCCGCTACCAGTTGATAAGTATCACCGTCCGCGAAAGATATAGTTCCAATAAAGGAAGTCACGGTCAATTGAGTTGCGGAATCAACAGAGTCAATAATTCCATAAGCTGCATCAGCATTATTGTAGACCAACTTCCCCACTTCCATGCCAAGCGCAAAGAAATCGACGTCTGTATCAACAAGAACCAGTCCTGCACTACCCGCATTGGCGGTTCCAGCAACAAAAAATGCTGCACTCATATCGCTGGAGAGGGCAGAATCGTAAACACGATAATTAGCTATGTCAGTAGTGCCATCTGCCGTGTGTTGTGTTCTTTTTGAAGCAATTGATACTCTGTATTGGTCACCTGTAGAAATACTGAATGAAGTTTCACCCGTTATCCTGGCAAAATGAATCCCGGTCGAAGAGGCAGAATCGACAAGGGCTTTTGTTCCATTTGTCAGGTTTTCTACTTTATCACCTTCATAAACACCGGCATCATCAAAATCCTGAGAGGTATCATAAAAATAGGTACCCGACTCGCTGGTGACGGTACCTGACAAAAAAGCAGTATCAATAAATGTCCCCGAACAATCAGCAATTTCCGAATTAATCCAGGTACATTGACCATTTGATTCGTCAACTGTAATGGTACCGGAGTTATTGCTTCGTGATCTTTCGACCCATTCTTTTATACCATTGCTGCTGTTTGCATATTGTGACTTTGCATCGGTAGCAGGTTCTGTGGATGCAACACTACTACCATCATTAGCCTGGGCACCCCAATCAACACTGAAACCAGTGTGAAATACTTCACCGGGTTCATGGAATGAAAACAGCCCTTGTCTTGTGTTAGTGCTACCGTTAAATCGAGGTAGCACATAATAATCATTATTACTGAAGGTATTATTTGTGCCAAAACGCAGCTCTGCCACCGTTAACCTGTTTGCACTAACAACGGTAACCCTGCCATACGAACCATCGCTAATATTACGAACAAGATCGCCCACCTGTACCCCAATGACACTGAAATCGATACTTGTATCGTCCAATGTAAGACCGTTCGCATCTGAGTCTGTTGTGGCTCTGCCGATACTGGTCCTGATTTGGTATACGTTTGTGCTACTGAACACATTATTCGTACCACCGGAAAGAGAAGAAACTGACAACTGTGTTGCCGAGACAGTTTCGATCACGCCACTGGAGTCGTCGGTAAGGTTTTCCAGAATATCGCCTATCTTTACACCAAGTGCTTCAAAATCCTTGCTTGTATCCACCAAATCAAGATTGGAAGTGGCCGCCGTCGCTGTGCCGGTAAATGCCGTGGCAGCAGCGGAGACATCGACATAATACTCATCGTCCGTATCAAATTTATTTTCGAAACCCAAAGTTAAGCCTGCACCAATTGTTAAGCTGGTAGCACTTGCGGCGGTGACAATGCCGTATGAGCCATCAGTAATATTCCAGACGACATCTCCTGCTGCAACTCCCCATTGTGTGAAATTGGCCGATGAATCTGTCAGGTTGTCCTGGTTATCACTACCGCTATGTTCACCGGTGAGTCGCTTTTCATTTGCCTTGGGATCCGTAAAAGTCGTTAACCAGGGTAACTTGTCCTGATGACCATTATGATAACTACTTAGAATATTAGCCGCTTCGTTAAGGGCACGTTTCTCGACACCTTCCATTAGTTCATCAATGGTGACATATACCAATTGGCCATTGAAACTGTCGCTGTTATCAGTGGATATTCTAAAACCCGTATAATTAATAAAATCCTGATCAGTATCACTATTACTAAAAGTGGTGGCATCAGCAATGATGGTCGAGTCTGGACATGTGAATGCTCCACTCGTGGTTATGCTATCAAGATAATTCGAAGCCGCGGGCGCGGTACTGCTCCGGTCCTGGCTAAGCAGGGGAGGTCCGGGCGCTACAACCACGAATGCAACTCGATCTGAAATGACACAACCATGTTCGTCACGAACAGTTATCCAGTTTGTAGTTGTTTCAAGTAATGCCAGGGAAATTTGAGGATAGGCCGGTGTTTCATAAACGAGGTTATGAGAAGCGGCATACCAAAATACTTTGCCGGGCGCATCGGCCCATAGTTCATTAATTGTCGCTGTACTGGCGTTATCTGATAGGCCCGGGTGAATTTGCAAACCAGCGAGGTCAGCTCCATCGATACAGCCTGAGCCGACATCTTTCCAGGGTATTTTCCCCAGTAAGAGATTATTTCCGATCGGACCTGCTGTGTAACAGTCACTATCACCGGTATATTCGCTATCACCATTTCGATCCGGCATGGGCAAAACACCAGGATAAACTGGATGGCTTATTGACCAGCCTATTAAGGCGTTTTTCGCTTCAGTAAGTGCTCTAGCTGTATCTGCTCCACTGTTGGCTCGACGTATACCCTGATTCAGCTCTTTTACAAGAACATAAGATGCACTGGTAACAAACAGCAGCATAAATGCCAATAAGGCCGAACCAGATTGTTTTTTTCCTAACATGTGATTTACGCAGAATAATGTTTTCGCAGGTAGTGCGTTTTTCTGTGACTCGGCATTAACTTTTTAGTCATCACTTTCGTCGACATCTCTAGCTCTTGTTACGGATTTTTCACCTAAATCTTTAAAGCTTTCGGAGACCGGATCAAATGTTTGTCCAACATTCAAATTCACAACCGTATTTGCATTAGGCACCTTAATTTCCACTTTTTCTGACTCAATCTTTCCAACACTTATATATTGAGAAGACACACCACCTTCAAATGTATTGTTATCATTAATCCAGGCCGTACTTCTTCCATCGCTTCTATACACCAGACCACGAACTGTAAGCGAATTGACTGGCGCTTCTTCGACTTCCACCACTTCTTCCTCAATATCAATAGGTTGATCTTCTATTTGTACTCGCAAGCCAGGATCGGTTTTTCTAAGCTCATCCAAATGTGCTCGCTGTGAAGGAGTTGTAAAAATCCTACCGAATTCATCTGTCGCAAATAATGAATGAGCAAAAATACTCTCAAGTAGCATCACGAAAATTATAACTAGTTTTCTACCTGTCATACTTACATCTTCAATTCTGTGCCGTCAGCGAGCTTAATCGAATGCCAGCTAAGCTCACACCTGACACTGAGGTTTGGTTTGTCGGGATCTTCTGATATCTCAGTCACAGTGGATGTGATCGTGCAGTTGGATACGTTATAGGCTCCCTTGGCCTTTTTGTTCAACACCTCGAATAAGCGAAACATATCGCCTTCGTGTAATAATTGCATGTCCAGGTTCATTACACTTCTAAACAAAGTGTAACGTCCTAACATCACAGGGAAAGCTGGTGCGTAAATCTCCTGAGACTGTATTTCATAACTGAGTGATGGAATTCGAATTTCATCTCCAGCCTTGCGAAGTGTTTCGACCCAGTTAAGCCTTAATTCTCTACCGATGACACCCTTATTGTAAAGATCCACAAATACCGGGTAATATTTTTTTATTAACTTTTCTTCTTCATCTACTGCAAAATACTTATCACTCACTGAACGAAACATTGCATTATTTCGGTTATATTCCTTGAACATTTTGTCTTTGAAATAAAAGCTTCCGTAAATCATTCCTCCACTTACTGCCAGGCATATAATCAATATGACCAGTGATACTCGTAATATTGACCAATCTATATCGCTAGACTTCATTTCGAATTCCTATTACCAGTCTTAGAGAAAATTCTGCAGAACTTGATTGTGATTTTGTATTACCCTGCATGTTTGTAGAAGAACTCACATCAAGCGGTAGAGAAAGAATACTCACATCGTGCACAGATTTTTGCTTTTTTAACTCATCGGCGTATTCATTAATTGAAGCGATTGCCTGTCGAAAATCACCATCAAAAGGATCCAGGTAACCTTCAAGATAAGATACGTGATAAAACAGGTAGCCTGTGTCAACTGAATTGACGTCGGTATACCCTATTTGATTTTGATTACTCGTTGCTGTATCAATTTTTCCACTCATATCAACGTTTGGATTAATACTTGCGACCCAATCGATATTTTTTAAATGAATTGTTGAGTACTTGTTTAGACCTTTGCTTATGACTTGCAATAATTCCAAAGGCGTAGTTTTAAACTTGTTTATGCTATCCGAAAGCTCCACCGCTTGTTGAAGATCCACTGGCTCTACAGGTGTTTCAGGTAAGCGCTCCCTCGCCATTTCATAACGGGTCGAATAGAACTGCCTTCTCAAATCTGCCGCTGTGCTCTGTTGTTTATAAGACAAACCACTTACGAGGTTGTAACCACTCCACAATACAGATGCCAGCATCAATAACATACTTGCAGCTAACATTGAAAAACGCATTCGTCTCATTGAGAAGTATCGTCGTTCTGTTGACCCGGCGTACTGATTTCCTGGTGCTTTTTTCAATAAATGTGAAACGAATAATTGATCGCTGAATGGTGTCTTGACTCTTGTCTGCAAGCCAATATCGTTAGCCAACTCATTAATATCGATTAAATGGTGACGAATTTGCTCAGTATCGCTATAAAGATCTTTCGATTCAGCAAGTAAATCTCCGGCTAATAAAAAACAAATATCCAGTGCTTCATCATTAGGGATAATGCGTAAGCTGTTTACATATCGTTGAATTTTTTCAACTTCATCTGCAACATAAGGCGCATACGGTGTTGTCCCGTAACGAGGCATTTGTACGAGACGACTAATCCTTAGCTCGCCGTTTTGAATAAAGGTCTGCCTGAGCCCGCTGATACTCTGCAAGCTTACAAGTAAAGTGTATTTACTAAATTCAGGTTTTGATTTTAATAATGAGCTGGCTAGTAAAGGTAATGAATATATGCCCGCCGTTGGCGTTTTTCTGGCATCGAGCATATCAGTCCAGGGTTTTATCAATTCTGGATTTGTAACCGCGGTCAATAGAACATTGTCATCACGACGTCCGCCTTCCTCACGCCCTTGCGCTTCACTATAAGTGTAGGGCGTATCTCGGAATAACCTGCCTTGTTTTCTATCCAGTAAAGCCTTTCGGTCAGGACCGAATACATGGGGTATCGTCTCCCTTCGATATTCTTCTTCAAATACATCTAGCAGAATATAAAAAGGACTGTTTGTTGTTTCACTAAGATAACGATCAAAATATTCTCGACCTTCTTCATTGATATCAAACAAATAGGAACTGACAACATCACCCCCGTGCCAATGATAGACGGCGACTTTGTGTGCGCTTATAAAAAGCGCTCTGCGATCAAAGTAACTAAATCTTGATGTTAGCAATGAGATCATAAATTGGACCTAATATAGAAAACATAACCCAGCCAATAATTGACCCTAATACAACGGTCATGGCCGGCTCGATCATGGTTTGTAAACGCTCAATAGCTTCTCTAACGTCACGTGTATAAAAATAAGCAACGTTTTCCAGTGATTCTTCCAGAGCACCGGTATTTTCGCCGACCTTAATCATTCTTAATACAAGCGGTGGAAACAGGTCAGTAGCCTCAAAGCTTTCACTTAAACTTTTGCCATCTGCAATCATCTGACCTACATTGTTCATAGCAATTGCGACCGCACGATTACCAGCGATTTCTTCACCTGTCCTGATGCAGTCGATAATGGTAATACCAGCTGCATACATCATCGCAAAAAAACTTGCGAGGCGAGCGAGAATAATTTTCTTGGCAATTGGCCCGACAATGGGCATTTTCATTTTGGCCGTATCAACAGTCAGGGCAAAACCTGGATTAATTTTTACGCCGACGATAATGCTTACAGTCACCAGAACAGGCGTCAATAAAATTAAATACCAATAATCTACGAAAATATCAGAAACGAATATTAGCGCCTTGGTATGAGCCGGGATTTCCTGTCCCATAGTCTTCACAAAACTTAATAACTCTGGCACCAGATAAACCATCAAAAAAATGACGACACCCACCACTACCGAGCCAACAAAGGCAGGGTAAGTAATAAGTTTCTTTGTCTGTGTCGCCATCTCATCCTGCCATTTCAGATTTTCATTTAGCTTGGTGAAAACCATGGCTATCTCACCCGTTTGCTCACCAGCTTTTACCAGGCTCGAAAACACGTGTGTAAATACACCCGGGAAATCCTGCATGGCTTCAGAAAGTGTTTTACCGCCTTCAATAGATTCCGTCATTGCTGAAATAATTTCTTTTAGACGGGGGTTATCTGTGCTGGCAACAAGATCCTGCAGACTCTCAAGTATTGGCACACCTGCGCGAGAGGTCTGCTCGAGATGAAAGCAAAAGAATAATAAATCTCTTCGTCCGATACCCCTTCCAGAAGCACTCTGCGCAGGGGATTTTATTTCCTTAAAATTAACAAGATCCAGACCCATCTTTTGCAAGCGCATTTCCAGATCAGCTATATTTGCTGCATCTGCCTTGCCGTTATGCACTCTGCCAGTGTCATCGATCGCCTTGTATTGAAAAAAGTCCATAGTATCTAAGTCTGTTTCAATCGACTGGTAAGGTCGACAACTCGCGAAACTTCTTCGAGGCTGGTGGCCCCATCGCGTACCCGATCCGCACCAGCATCGACAAGGGGTTTAAAACCTTTTGACAGTGACATGCGTAATAGTTCTTTTTGTGTGCCACGTCTGGCCACCAGTTCATCCATGTCGGCATCAAAACGTAAAATTTCCATCAAGGCGATTCTGCCTTTGTAGCCCTGATTTTCACAAAACTGGCAACCTTTGGTAGGTCGGTAAATATTTTGTTGTCTATCTGTTACCTTCAGACCGAGTAAACTACGTTCAAGGTCACCTAATTGGTAGGCTTCTTTACATTGATCGCATAAGCGACGAATCAACCTTTGCGCAACGACACCAATGATATTCCCGGCAAGGATATCCGGCTTAACGCCAATATCCAGGAGACGAGGTATTGCTCCCAGCGCGGAATTGGTATGTAAAGTCGAAAAGACCTGATGGCCAGTCATTGCCGCGCGTAAAGCCATCGTCGCAGTATCCTCATCGCGAATTTCGCCGACAAGAATGATATCCGGGTCCTGGCGCATCAATGAACGAATACCACTGGCAAAATCCAGGCGTGAAGTTTCGTTAGCGGAAGTTTGACGAATCATAGTCATTGGGTATTCGACAGGATCTTCCAGCGTCATGATATTCACAGACTCAGTATTTAAGTAACTAAGAATTGAATACAGGGTTGTCGTTTTACCACTACCGGTAGGACCTGTTACCAGAATTATACCCTCAGGTCTTGCCACCATTAACTTCAACGTGGTTTTCTCATCATCAGCCATGTCGAGCTGATCAAGGGGCACAATACCTTTTTGCCTATCGAGAATTCGCAGTACGATATTCTCCCCATAGACGGTTGGCAGAGTAGAAACACGGAAATCAACTGCTCGGCCAGACAAGGACAATGAAATTCGGCCATCCTGAGGTGCACGTGTTTCGGCAATATCCAACCCTGCCATTACCTTCAGTCTTACCGCAATAGCTGACCAGTAGTTCTTATGTAAACTACGTATTTGGCGCAATACTCCATCAATGCGATAGCGAAACCTAAGAAAGCCTTCTTCCGGCTCGAAGTGGATGTCTGACGCGCCTCTTTTTACAGCATCTGACAGTAAGGCATTTACGAGTCGAACAACAGGTTGACTATACTCATCCGTTTCCGCATCCAGGCTCTGATAATCGATTTCACCAGTTTCAATCTCATTTAAAATGCCATCTACAGAAAGTTCAAAACCGTAAAATTGATCTATGGCTTTTTCAATTTCGACTTCGCCAGCAAGTACAGGAATGATCTCAGCACTTCCCGCTACATGTGCACTTAACTGATCAAGTGCAACAACGTTGAAAATATCTGCCATAGCAATCG
>WLWI01000856.1_pt1 | contig 26824 bp, 25 predicted proteins | sample 6701501 | NCBI WGS metagenome assembly WLWI01 (sample SAMN12718690, study PRJNA515312) | sponge metagenome | isolation source: marine sponge | host: Mycale hentscheli | place: New Zealand: South Island, Marlborough, Capsize Point | collected 2014-11-01 | reverse complement strand
GTTTGGGTTTGAATCCATTGGCATGGCCACGGCGATTATCACTGCGTTCATGGGGCACCGCACCCAGAAACTGGGATCGTTCGATCTGCATGGCCTGATTCATCATCGCGGTAATGACATCACGAAAAGCCTGGGGGCCATGTTGAATCAATTGTTCCATCACTACTTCATATAGGTTACTGTAATCCGGTTGGGTCATTGGGTTGCCTCCACATTTGCGTAAGTAACAAAAATGGAACGACTTGATGGCTCAACATTCAATACTAAAGCCTGAAAAACCGGCTTTGGCTTCGTTCGCTACGCTCACTTCGCCTAAGCCAAACGAACATCGCTAAAGAAATAAATTACAGACCTCAGGGTACACTACCCTTAGACAAAGACCGTCCTGCTCATATTAAATTGAATGGTGAAGTACCAACTCCCATTCATCTGCCATCAGGTTGTGTCTTTCACGGAAGATGTCCTCACGCCAATGATCGTTGCCGCATTGAGAAACCGATTCCCATATCCACGAAAGAGGGGCACATCGTTGCTTGTCATGGGGTCGCCGAAGGTCGTTGTTGACTCTCTCTTCACCTAGAGGCTTGAGATAACGATTCAATGCAACTGAGTGATGGCGAAAAGTTCAGATCCTTGGATGCAGCTAAAATGAATCGTTACACTTAAGCTAATCTAATGAGATCCTTAAATAGGACAGGCAATGTTACCGAGTCGTTCGGTTAATTTCATGTTCTCCGAGTAGTCAATAGGTATAACAATCAAAGATGGACCCGCATCACTAAATGCTAACGCCAACTTGGAAGTCAGTTCACCACTACCATCTACCCTGTATCCATTCCAGCCAAATGCATTCGCGAGTTGGATCCAATCTGGGTTATTAAATCGCAAATCAGTGTGTCTACCAAATTCTGCTTGTTGCTTCCATGCAATCAGACCGTATTCGTAATCTTCCCATACCATCACCACGATGTTAGTTCCCAAACGTTTAGCTGTTTCCATTTCCTGAACATTCATCATAAAGCCAGCATCTCCACTAATGGCGAGAATTTTGCGTTCTGGATGGACAAGGCTTGCTGCAATGGCACCGGGTAACGCAAAACCCATTGAGCAAAAGCCATTCGGTATCAAGCAGGTATTCGGCTCATGGCATTGGTAGTGTCGGGCAATCCACATCTTATGAGCACCAACATCAGACAACAAAATGTCATCCTTATCCATGACCTGTCTAACATCCCATAATACCTTCTGAGGCCGAACACTCCCAGTTGTGTCATCATCTTTATGAACGGCAAACTCATTAGTCATTTGCTTTTTAGTTGCACGCTGTTGACGAAAATCAAATTGACTCAGATCCAACTGATCAATCCGCTCATTCAACATCCATAAAGTGTGAGCGAGATCACCTACAATTTCTATACCAGGGTGATAATTTTCATCTATCTCAGCGGGTAGGAAATCTGCATGAATAATGGTCTTGTCCTTCCGCCCATTCCATAGGACGGGATGATATTCCACCATGTCATACCCTAGAGTGATCACAACATCAGCGGCATCCACAGCACATGCAATCCAATCCTTGGCTTGCAAACCAATGGTATAGAGGCAGTATTCTGCGTCCATGTCTACGCATCCCTTCGCCATAAACGTACTAACGACCCCAATACCAGTTAGCTCGCAAAACAGCCGCAACTGTTCACTAGCTCGCCGTCGGATACATCCATTTCCAGCTAGAATTAAAGGCCGCTTAGCCGTTTTCAATACCTCAATCGCTCGATTGATAATGGTTTCGTCGGCCACTGGGCGCCGAAACCTCTGGGGCACCAGAGGCACGCTGTGAGTTTGTCGTTTGGCAATGTCTTCTGGCAATTCGATGTGAACAGCGCCAGGCTTTTCCGATCGAGCCAATCGGACTGCTTTGCGGACAATTTCTGGAATATTGTTTTCATGCAACACAGTTGTCGACCATTTTGTAACCGGTTCGAACATGTTAACCACATTCATGATCTGGTGAGACTCTTTATGAAGTCGTTCAGTGGAGCCTTGGCCAGTCAGTACCAGCATTGGAGCTCGGTCCATATTGGAATCCGCTACACCTGTAATCAGGTTGGTAGCACCCGGCCCTAGCGTGCCAAGACAACCCGCAGTATGCCCTGTCAGTCGGCCGTATACCTCTGCCATAAAGGCAGCCCCCTGTTCATGGCGAGTGAGAACAAATCGAATACTGTCAGAAGATTCCAACGACATCATAAAATCAGCGTTTTCTTCTCCAAGCACACCGAAAATATATTCAATACCTTCTGCCTCGAGAGATTCAACGAATAAATCAGATGCCTTCATAAATGATGATTCCAGTTAACCATAATTGCTTCTGAGCCATAATGAATGGCTTATTGGATATATGTTCACAACAAGTGATGTATTCACATTTTTCACTACTTCTCACTAAAATCCCAGCTAATGCTAATTCAACCAACGCTACAAAACAACGCAATAAAGTCAAATACGAGGATTCCAACATATTTCATCCTAAGCAAGTATAGTTTAAAATATAGGCTAACATTCAAACTCTACTAATTATTTAATAATTAGTGAGCTACCCTCTCAAACTTTTTGATCCTCTGATCGATTTATGGAGTAATTAATGACCTATCAACACATTCAAATTCCGACCAGCGGTGAAAAAATAACAATAATTGACGGCAAAATTTCAGTTCCCGATGAGCCTATTTTAGGTTATGTGGAAGGAGATGGTATTGGCCCAGATATTACGAATGCTTCACTACGAGTCTGGAATGCAGCAATTGCCAAAGCCTATGACGGGAATCGAAAAGTTCATTGGTGTGAGCTTTACATGGGCGAGAAAGCGGCGGGCATTTACGAAGGAGACTATTTTCCAGCAGAAACCCTCAGAGCGATTGAAGAGTTAACTGTTTCAATAAAAGGCCCGTTGACTACCCCTATCGGCGGTGGGTTTCGCTCCCTGAATGTATCCTTGAGACAAGAGATGGATTTGTATGCCTGTGTTAGACCAGTAAGGTATTACCATGATGTTCCTTCTCCACTAAAAAAACCGGAGGAAGTTGACGTTGTAATTTTCAGAGAGAATACTGAAGACGTTTACGCTGGTATCGAATACCAAAGCGGTACTGAGGAAAATAAAAAGCTCGCTAAATTTTTGCGTGAAGAAATGGGAGCTGATTTTTTTGAAGAAGCGGGCCTTGGCGTAAAGCCTATTAGTCCTTTTGGAAGCAAACGGCTGGTTCGAAAAGCCATTCAGTATGCAATCGATCATAAGCGACCAAGCGTCACTTTGGTACACAAAGGCAATATCATGAAGTTCACTGAAGGCGCTTTTCGAAACTGGGGTTATGAAGTTGCGAAAGAAGAATTTAGGGACTTTATCGTGACCGAAGAAGAGTTATGGGACAACCACGATGGCGTAATGCCAGAAGGAAAAATCCTGATTAAAGATAGAATTGCCGACATCATTTTTCAACTATTGCAGTTGCGGCCTGCTGAATTCGACGTACTCGCAACGATGAACCTAAATGGGGACTATATTTCGGACGCAGTAGCAGCAGAAGTTGGTGGTGTGGGCATTGCTCCTGGCGCAAACATGTCAGATCATGTCGCCGTATTTGAGGCCACCCATGGCACCGCACCCAAGTACGCGAACCTAAACAAAGTTAACCCATCCTCATTACTGCTTTCCGGCGTGATGATGCTCGAATACCTAGGCTGGCAAGAGGCTGCTGATCTGATCAACAATGCTTTTCCGGCTGTCATGGAGGATAAAACAGTAACTTATGATTTCGCTCGCCAAATGGAGGGAGCAACCACCGTTTCTACCAGTGAATTTGCTGATGCATTGATTGCTAAGATCAACCAATCATAGAACATACTTTCTAGGTGTTCATTTTGTAAGTGCTAAAAGTATACACTACAAAAAGGGGCAAATATTTGCTCCTTTTTGTAGTCATCTACAGAATAACGACTCGCAATTCTCTCCGTCAATATGAACACATAAGAGTACTTCGCACGGCGATACTGCTACTAATCCATGTCACTTTCAACCCTCAATACGTAAAAAAACAAATCTCATTCATTGTATTTTGACTAGAGACTTTGGTTAGACCCACTTCTTCATCCTCCATGCCTCAAACCCTATTCAATTCTCTCTTTAGCTAGGGTAGTTGGTATAAACAATACTTCGAGTCTTCGATTTCTGGCACGGCCTGCCTCGGTATCATTGGTGTCTATGGGTTGAAAGGAACTCAACCCGACCACCCTTAACCGTTCAGGATCAACACCCTGAGCCACGAGAAATCTTGCTGCTGCGCTGGCCCTACCCGCTGACAACTCCCAATTGGACGGATACTGATCTGTCCTATCAGTTCGAATACCAACATTATCAGTATGGCCTTCTAGGCTTATCTGATAAGTCGGATAGTCTTGGATGATATTCTTGACTTTCATTAAGAGCTCTCGACCTTGAATGGATGGAGACACGGAACCGAACCTGAACGCAACATCCGAGTTCAATTGCAACATTTTGGTTTCATTTTTCAGCTTTTTGATAATACCTTCCCTTTTTCCTACTTCAGAATCCATCTCGGATCTCAACCGCATTAAATCCTGTTCCAATTGTCCAAGTTGTTGTCCGGTTTCCTCAACACTCAGCACATAACTCTGGTTTGATTCAGCATGCGCCTGCAAATCTACTTCATGTTTCTCTACTAACGCTTCTAGTTCAACCTCATATTGCTGAATTTCAATCTCGTGTTGCTGAATCAAATTCTGTTTTTCATCAAGCACTGACTCATACTGCGAACCTAGGGTATCAAGCTGTTCCCCCATCTTCCCAAGGGAACTTTGAAACAGAGCCTGTTTCTGATCTGGATTCATCTCTGCGATATTCTCGGCATCCAAATTCGCAATGGCCAATAGGTTGTCTAGGAGATTCCCCACTTCGCTATCAGCAGCGATCTTTTCGGACAACAATTCTCTATATTCTTTTTCGGCTGACTCTAATTTTTCTTCGACTGACTTTAAATTCTCTTCGGTTGACTTTAATTTTTCTTCGCTTAGCCCCAACTTTTCTTCCGCAGTATTAGCCCGCAAATCAGCCTGTTTAGATAACACCTCTAAACTAGTCAGAGCAGTCTCATACCTTTCTATCTCTAACGAATCGTCGCTCGTCTCAGATGCTTCCTGCGCATTCTTGTCACCGTTCTGAGTCGTGTTCGAGTCACTTTCTGCCCCATCTTCTTCTTTAAAATCCTCTGATTCGATGCTCCCTTCAACTGATTTCCCTCCAGACAATGTGCCCTCAGATTCACTAACGTCATCATCATTACCTACCGTGGGGGTTTTTTCATCTACCGAGCTGGCCTCACCTGCACTGGACGCGTCTAGGACACCAACTGCGAGATCTTCAGTAGTTGCAACTTTTACTTTCTCAGTATCAATTGAAGTGTCATTTGACGTCTGAGATTGATAAGTAAAATAACTAAACAAAGAAATCACTGCCGCAACAACCGCCAGATAAAAGATTTTCATTTATTGCCTCTAATAGGGTAGGTCTACTTAAACATTTGGGATGGAAATTTCGAAAGCAGGAAATTTATCGGCTGGCCCCAAGCTGATCGTCAGGGTATCGTTTCTTGAATCATCACACTCGAAAACACCCAAGTTAAGACCCATAACATCCTGCACGCAGCAGTATTCTAACTCTCGGCACCGTTAAAAGCGACCATCGATCTATACCATGCAAAAACAAAGTTAACTTGGTGCAACTTTCCGGTGGATAATTAGTCTTCTTATGAGAGCTGAAGCATCGGAAAGTATCTGTCAATAATGGGAGATTCTAACCAACAGTCGTAGATTCGTTTGTTGGAGCTAACATAATCCAACAAACGAATCATCCATATAATTGATTTAGTGAAAAACCAGAAAGCGAATGTCGAAAAGTAAAATACTTGTCCTACTTGGGTTTTTGTCAATCATCGGAACGCTATTGTATATAGGACCGGAGAAATACCTTAATCTCGAATACATGAAGTCCAAACTAGATGAAATTCTAGAATACAAACAGTCGAATCCCCTGACTTCTGCCGCAATTTTTTCAGCCATTTACATAGGAGTCACGGCAGCTTCAATACCAGGGGCAGCAATTCTTACTCTTGTTGCGGGAGCTATATTCGGTTTTCTTTTCGGTTCTATGATTGCAGTCGCCTCTGCCACAATTGGTGCGACCATCGCCTTTTTGATCGCGAGATATCTTTTCGATGATTTAGTGCAGCAGAAAATGGGAGACCGGATTGGAAAAATTCGTGAGAACTTTCGAAACGAAGGAGCCCTCTATCTTTTCTCCCTAAGACTCGTGCCAGTAGTCCCGTTTTTTGTCATTAATCTGGTAATGGGACTGACGCCCATAAAAACCGGAACCTATATGGTCGCTTCGTTTATCGGAATGCTACCTGGCACCATGGTTTTTATTAATGCAGGGACCCAATTGTCAAAGCTCGACTCCATTGGGGGTCTCTTCTCCCCTTCAATACTGGCCTCTTTTGCACTTCTGGCAGTATTTCCTTATCTTGCAAAATACTTACTAAACCTAACCAAGAAAGAAACAGCATAATCATGTCGAAAATGAAATTTGATGCTAACCTAATCGTCATCGGTGCGGGAAGCGGTGGACTGGTCAGCGCTTACATCGCGGCCGCAGTTAAAGCTAAAGTTATACTGATAGAAAAATCTGAGATGGGCGGCGATTGTTTGAATACCGGTTGCATTCCCTCAAAATCATTGATCGCTTCCGCCAAATTTATACATGATTTAGAGCGTTCTCAAGAATATGGCATCGATTCGGCAACTGCAAAATTCGACTTTGGCAAAATAATGAAGCGGGTCAATGGTGTAATTGAAACAATCGCCCCTCACGACTCTGTCGAACGATACTCCTCTTTAGGGGTTGATGTTATTACTGGCGAAGCCGAACTGCTATCTCCCAATAAGGTCAGAGTCAACGGAACCGAACTAAGCGCCAAGAGCATTATTATCGCCGCCGGCGCTCGCCCCTTTGTGCCTCCTATCCAAGGGATCGATGATATTAGATATCTAACTTCAGACAACGTCTGGCAGCTCACCGAGCTACCGAAAAAGTTAGTGGTGTTGGGTGGAGGGCCCATTGGATGCGAATTAGCCCAATGTTTTGCGAGACTTGGGTCCGAGGTTACTATCGTTGAAATGCTACCAAAAATTATGATTCGTGAAGATGATGAAATATCCGATCAGATCTCCCGCACGTTCAAAGACGAAGGAATTAGCGTTTTAACCAAACACAAAGCGGAGAAGATAACCAGCGATGGAGGAGCTCGCAAACTAACTTGCGAATGTGGCGGAAAGAAGGTGCAGATAGAGTTCGACGAGATATTAGTTGCTGTGGGTAGAGCTGCCAATCTGGAAGGATACGGATTAGAAAACCTAGATATCCCAATTACCAAACGCAAAACAATTGATGCCAATGAATACCTGCAGGCCGGTTATTCAAACGTCTATGCTGTTGGAGACATTGTGGGCCCTTATCAATTCACCCACGCCGCGTCTCATCAAGCGTGGTATGCAACCGTCAATGCATTGTTTAGCCCGTTCAAAAAGTTCAAGGTAGATTATAGCGTCATGCCTTGGGCGACATACACAGATCCAGAGGTTGCAAGAGTAGGACTCAACGAATTGGACGCTCGAGAAAAAGGCGTCAAATATGAAGTAACAACGTATGACTTATCTGGATTGGATCGAGCCATCGCCGATGGGCATGGGAAGGGAATGATTAAGGTTTTAACCGTTCCGGGTAAGGATAAAATTCTTGGTGTCACCATTATCGGAAAACACGCGGGAGATCTAATTGCAGAGTTCGTTCTTGCTATGCGCCACGATCTCGGGTTGAACAAAATACTCGGCACTATTCACTCGTATCCAACATGGATGGAAGCAAATAAGTTCGTAGCAGGAAACTGGAAAAAGAATCACGCGCCAAAGTGGGCGCTAGAAATACTGGAGAAATATCATCGGTGGCGAAGAGGCTAGGAAGCTAAACTTTTGACACCGCTTTTTATTACTTTTAGGATAGTAGAGTACCCTATGACCGATCATCAGTTATGATCGGTCATCTTCACACGGGGCTAATCCTGAATTTTCACGATGGTTCTACCAACATTCGAACCATCTAAGTAACCATCAAAAGTGGGAACCAAATTATCGAATAGGATTTCCTGAGTGACAATTTTTTCAAGATGTCTAGGTTTCAAATCTGTGCCAAGGCGCCGCCAAATTTCGCTTCTCATTTCTGCGGGCATTTCAATGGAGTTGATGCCAAGTAAAGAAACGCCTCTCAGGATAAAAGGCATCACGGTAGTGTTTAGTTTGAAATCATCAACCAGACCAATGCTCGCAATATTTCCCCAAGGCTTCACCGTTCGCGTTAACCATGCCAATGTCTCTCCGCCAGCATTATCAACGGCACCACCCCAAATTGCTTTTTCTAGCGGCCTCGACCCCTTTTCAACACTATGCCTATCGACAAAATCGTTAGCACCTAGTGAACGCAGATAGTCTTGCTGGTCTTTTTTTCCAGTAAATGCGGTAACGTCGTATCCTTTAGTGGCGAGAATATCGATGGCAACACTACCAACACCACCCGTTGCACCGGTGACAAGCACAGGACCATGGTCTGGGGTTTGGCCATTTTGTTCCATGCGCATTACGGCCATTGCCGCCGTAAAGCCAGCAGTTCCAATCGCCATAGCATCTCGCAGGGTGATTCCAGCAGGAACGGGGACAATACAATCCCCACACACTCTCGCCACTTCCGAATACCCGCCGTCAGCAGTCTCAGAGAGTCCACAGCCACAGACGAGAACCCGATCACCTTCCTTATACCGACCATCGCTGGATTCCATCACAATGCCCGAGAAATCGATACCACCATTTAGCGGATACTGTCTCAGGATTTTCCCCTTTCCTGTGGCAGCCAAAACATCCTTATAATTAATTCCAGACCATTTGACCTGTACAATCACTTCCCCATCGGTTAGCTGATCGATGCTTATTTGCTCGAACTTCGCTACAATTTGCTTATCAAGCTGATCAATCCTAAAAGCCTTAAACTCACTCATACTAATTTATCTCGGAAAAAATAGGGAGTAATTGTGGGACTAAAACACCAGCATGTAAAGGTATATGAGAAAAGGATTTGGGCGAATTGGTGCGCGATCGGAAACCAGAAATGAAGATAGTAATACCGGCTCTTTCAGAGCCAAGGCCAAGAATAGGATTTCTAGTTCAACTTAAATAGCATGAAAACAGCCGTTAGCTGATTGGATACAGAGAATGAGACACGATTCTTCCTAGCCAATTACTAGGAAAACAGGTAAAGAATGCCTCGGAGAATCAAATTCGCGAAAAGTGCCGCGATAATGTCATCGATCATGATTCCTAATCCGCCACCCACTCGCTGATCGATTACGTTTATCGGCCAAGGCTTGAGGATATCAAAAAGTCTGAACAGCAGGAAACCCAATACAACGGAAGTGAAGGACACGGGAATCAATAACATGGTTAGTAAGAAACCTATAATTTCATCCCAGACGATGGAAGGATGATCATGTCCAGAAACCCCATCAGCGCTAAAACTCTCAACTGCTTTGTTACAAATCGGGATTCCAACTAAAAAACCAACTAATAACACAAGGTAATACCAACCAATCGAGGTATGGGCCAAAAGTAGAAAGATGGGTATCGCGGCAAGAGTACCGACAGTTCCTGGCGCGAATGGCGATAACCCGGATCCAAACCCCAGAGCGAAAAAGTTCGCGGGATGCTTGAACAACTGCTTTCTACCCTGACTACGAATTACGCACCTCCTTGGCTACCTTGTCTAATACAGCGTTCACGTATTTGTAACCATGTTCAGAACCGAACAATTTCGCGATATCAATTGCTTCATCAAGCACAACTCGAGTTGGAATGTCAGGATCATACTTAAGTTCATAGGTCGCCACACGAAGTATCGCTTGTTCGATTAAATCCAGCTTATCCGTGTCTCTATCCAAGAAAGGCTTAATTGCTGCGTCAATCGTCTCAATACACTGGGGAATGATATTGATTAACGAAAGAAAATACTCTTTATGCTTCCCGGACAGAGTCGCATTCTTGATAAAGGATTTCTCAATATCTTCGGGGTTTTGCTTGGTTACCTGCCACTGGTAAAGTGCTTGCACAACACATCTACGAGCTAAATGTCGGCCACTTTTAGCCATTAGAAATCGACCTGTTCACCCTTTGAAAAGAAACATTAGCGTTCATAAGCACAATTGGATACGTCAGCGTTGAATTCATTATTTTTAATTTATTGAGCAATACTATATCTGCTTCAGCAAGCTGACCATTTCCAAAGCAGTCAATGCTGCTTCACCGCCTTTATTCCCCGCTTTGGTGCCCGCCCGCTCAATAGCCTGTTCGATAGTATCAGTGGTTAAAACACCAAAGATAACAGGAACATTGCCTTCGTTATTTAGCCGAGCAACCCCCCCTGCACATTCCCCTGCAACAAAGTCAAAGTGCGGAGTAGATCCACGAATTACCGCACCCAACGTAATGATGGCATCGTATTTTCCGGCTTGTGTTAGCTTTCGCGCAGCCATGGGAATTTCGAATGCTCCTGGAACCCAAATACAATCAATTCCATCGGCCTCGACCCCATGACGAACAAGTATATCCACCGCCCCTTGGATAAGTTTGTCAGTAATGAAATGGTTAAAACGCCCGGCCACGATTCCATACCTGCCGCTGCATTGTCTGAAGTCACCTGTTATTTCTTTCATGATTGGTTCCAATTGTCTAAATGTTGGGGATCAGATATGTATTCAACGATCTCCAAGCCAAACCCGGATAGACCATGGGCTTTCTTCTCTCGACCAAGCGCTAATACTGACGACACCCCTAGGTTAGCAAGAATTTGTCCACCTGCCCCCAGCATTCTCAAATTTCCGGGCATGTTACTTTCAGAGTCATGCCTTTGGCGAGTAGGTGAATTGCTTTTGAGTTCTATGCGGCTCACCAGTTCATCAGCTGACTCAGTATAGGACAACACGACTACCACACCTGACTCCTGAGCAGCAATTGCCTCTAATGCATTCTCCAAAGTCCAGCTCCAAGGAGATACAGGATCAAGCACAACGTCAAGAAAACCCCGATGCACATGCACTCTTACCGGTGTCGGTTTTTTAGTGTCAATGACACCATGCACCAGTGCCATATGCACGCCGCCTTCGACAATATCCTGATATACCACGGACGTAAAATCGCCTTGTTTGAGAGATAATCGCTGTTCCGAAATTTTTTCAACAGTAGGGTCATGTTTCAATCGATAACTAATCAAATCGGCGATGGTCCCTGTCTTGATTCCATGAGTTTTCCCAAACTTCAATAAATCCGGCAGGCGTGCCATCGCACCGTCCGGTTTTAAAATTTCACATATAACGCTGGCAGCTTCGAATCCGCAAAGTCGGGCCATGTCGACGCCTGCTTCAGTATGCCCTGCTCTAGTCAATACGCCACCTGGTTGGGCCTTAATTGGAAAGATATGCCCTGGTGTCACTAGATCTGAAGGTTCTGCATTTCTTTTTACGGCGGCACGAATGGTGATCGCGCGGTCCTGAGCTGAAATACCTGTGGTAACACCCTCAGCGGCTTCGATAGAAACAGTAAAGTTGGTGGAAAATCGAGCACTGTTTCGACTCACCATTAGTGGAAGATCGAGCTGCCCGCAACGCTCTTCCGTCAAAGTCAGACAGATCAATCCCTTCCCCTCAGAGGCCATGAAATTGATATGTTCATCCGTGACGCATTCAGCGGCAATCAATAAATCTCCTTCGTTCTCTCTATCTTCGTCATCGACGAGAATAACCATTTTTCCCTGACGATAATCAGACAAAAGTTCTTCGATCGAATCTACCTTCAACACCGCGTCACCCATATTCAGTTTCTTCTACTTATTGTCAGGTTTTAAATAACCATCATTAGATTCAATCAATCTTTGTAAATAACGTGCAACTAAGTCAATTTCCAGATGTACCGACATTTCAGCTCTAGCTCGACCCAATGTTGTACTTGCCAGTGTGTGAGGAACCAACATAACATCAAACTCGGTAAAATCGACCCTGTCATTAACTGAGTTAGTTGTCAAACTAATTCCGTCAATGGTCACAGATCCTTTTGTCGCGATAAAACGACCAATTTGCCGACTGGTACTAAAAACCATTCGGGTATAACTTTCCCCGGGCTCACACTTTACAAGGATGCCAGTTCCATCAACATGTCCTGAAACCAGATGACCTCCAATCGGGGTTTGTAACGTCAACGCTAACTCTAGGTTGACAACATCACCTTCTGACCAATCACCAATTAGGCATTTTCCAAGTGTCTCTGCTGAAACATCAAATGAGGCATCCGAGCCATCGATGTGCGTTACCGTAAGACAGGCTCCATTCACAGCAACACTATCTCCCAAACTTATCCCAGTAGGGTCGAGCATCCCGAGGTCGATGATCAGTCTCAGGCCACCCGATATTTGTTGGGCTTGGACAATTTTTCCGATCGATTGGACAATACCGGTAAACATAGTCGATTCTCTATTCTTGGGTTATCGACAGGGTTAATTTCAAATCTCTACCTACCATACGAACATCTTTATATTCCAGCTTCATTCTGTCTTCAATTCTTAGTAAGCCGGATAGTTTAAACATGTCTTTGGCGTCGCTACCTAACAAATCCGGTGCCATATAAACGACTAGCTCATCCACCAGTCTTGCCTGGACTACATTCCCACCCAATCTAGCTCCGGACTCCACCATTACGGTATTAATCTCTCTTCTTCCCAATTCGCTCATTACGGCCTCGAGATCAAGTCCTTGCCCTCTTAGAGGACATAGAAACATTTCTACATTATTTCTCTGGAATAGTTCATTCTTTCTGTCGCCACGCGCAGTAACAATAAGCACTGGGCCGGGTTCATCGAGAACTTTCGCATCAACCGGAGTACTGAGGTGACTATCAAGAACAACCCTAAGTGGCTGTCGACTGGTATGATCCAACCGCACATTCATAGAGGGGTCATCTCTTAGCACAGTGCCAACACCAGTCAAGATAGCCCCGCTACCAGCTCGTAGTTTCTGAGCATCCAATCGTGCAGGTTCCGAGGTAATCCACTTGCTTTCTCCGCTCGACATTGCCGTTCGCCCGTCTAAGCTGATTGCCGTTTTCATGATGACCCAAGGTTTACCTGTGGTCATTCGTTTAAAGAATCCACGGTTAATTTGTCGAGCCTGCTCTCGACCAACACCAAGTTCAACTTGAATTCCAGCATCCCTTAGAATGTCTATCCCACGCCGGTTGACCAACGGATTGGGATCATCTATCGCAATAACAACTCGAGCTAAATCGGCGTTCACAACAGCTTTAGCGCAAGGTGGAGTCTTTCCATGATGTGAACACGGTTCCAAGGTGACATACATGGTCGCCCCTCGAGCTAACTCACCCGCCTGTTTGAGCGCCTTTACTTCAGCATGAGCTTCTCCGGCTAATTCATGATAGCCTTCAGCAATGACCACACCGTCTTTCACGATGATACAACCCACCGATGGATTTGGATGAGTAGTATTACCTCCCTTTCGGGCCAAATTCAACGCGAGTGCCATAAAATGAGGATCGTTGTGCATCGCAATCAATCGTATCGCAATTTTGAGGGCAGGCTAATTGGCCGGTATTCTTCGATGCTCCACAATCTATGAAGCAATACCCTATTCACCAACCCCATTCGTCTATCCGTCTCGATAACCAGTTAACAAAGATAACTTCACCCTTCCACTTTTCGTCTCATCGCTTGGTACCATCTCAGGTTCATCTGTGGAAAGAGACTCCTTTAATTTTTCGACTTCATCACTAAACGCATCTAAATCTTGAAAACGGCGATACACGGAAGCGAATCTAACATACGCAACATCATCCAATCCCCGTAACTCGTTCATCACCGTTTCACCAATTTTTTCTACTGAGACTTCGCGCTCCCCTTTGTGGGTAAAAAGCCTCATGATACGATTTACTGCGCCTTCAACAGACTCTGACTCTATAGGGCGTTTTTCCAGCGCCCTAGTGATACCTCTTCTTAGCTTAGTTTCGTCGAACCGCTCCCTTCGTCCATCATTTTTAATCACTACAGGCATCTGAAACACGACATGTTCGAATGTCGTAAATCTCTCTTGACAGTCTGCACATTCCCGTCGTCGCCGAACGCCTTCGCCGCTATCACCCAAACGGGAGTCAATCACTCGAGTTACTTCACTGGAGCAGTAGGGACAATGCATAAATCTAATAGACTATTGATCAGAAGAGGGGGGCAGAAATTCCGATGATGCCGTCAGGGCATCCACACCCTAGGCCACTAGAAATCACCGAACTATAATTAGGGTTGACCATCCAACTCTTCACCTTCCTTCTTAACAGGCATCATGTCTTCACGAGTAATACCCAATACCAACACGACTGGACTAGCAATATAAATAGAAGAATAGGTTCCAACAATGACACCAATGAACAATGCAATTGCAAACCCTCTAATCACTTCACCACCAAAAATTAGTAAAGTCGAAACCACCAACATAGTAGTCAAGGAGGTTAAAATCGTACGAGGTAATGTCTGATTAATAGAACCATTCATTACTTCCAATGCCTCGCTTTTCCTCATTTTCCTGAAGTTTTCTCGAATTCGATCGTAGACAACAATCGTGTCATTCAATGAATAGCCGATCACCGCTAGCACTGCCGCCAAAACAGGCAAGGAAAACTCGAACTGAAATAGCGCGAACAAACCAACAGTAATTAGAACATCGTGGACAAGTGCGGCAACAGAACCCACAGCAAAACGCCATTCGAATCGATACGTGACGTAGATTAGTATACCAATCAGTGCATACAACATTGCAAGTCCACCCTGATTTGTAAGTTCATCGCCCACTTGGGGTCCCACAAACTCAACACGTCTCATCTGTACCTGACAATCACTCACGGTGCCTTGTGAGGCGCATTGCTGAGTATCTGCAGCGGCGGACTCTACTAGCTCCTCCTCATAAGGTACGCGTAATGCTTTCATTATTTCGCTGCTGACCTGAGCAGCACTACCAACCTTATCGGAGTAAGCCGCGGGCAAACGAACCAAGATGTCTTTTGTGGTCCCGAAGTGCTGAACAACTGCAGCCGAAAAATTGCCTTCTGCGAGGGACGATCTCACATTTTCAACTGCTACCGTATCTTGATAGCCAACCTCAACTAGTGTTCCTCCGGTAAAATCGATACCGAAATTCAATCCTTTAGTCATGAGTGAAACCAGACTAACGATAATTAGTATCGTAGACACCGCTAACGCAATTTTCCGTTTACCCAGAAAATCAATGTTCATGTTTTTGCTTAATAATTCCATCGTAATGTCCTAATACTGCTAGATTGACAATTTCTCGACCGTTTTCCCGCCATAGTACCAATTGATCAGGGCACGAGTGAACACGATAGCGGTAAACATAGAGGTCAAGATTCCAATAGTCAGAGTGACAGCAAACCCCTTAATTGGTCCAGTACCAAAATTGAATAGAACAATGGCAGCAATCAGCGTAGTAATATTGGCATCGACAATGGTCGAGAACGCTTTGTCATAGCCCATATGAATACTCGCTTGGGGAGAATTGCCATTGCGTATCTCCTCTCTAATACGTTCAAAAATCAAAACATTCGCATCCACAGCCATACCAACTGTCAACACAATTCCTGCCACGCCAGGTAATGTCAATGTCGCTTGCAGCATCGATAAAACCGCCACCATTAAAATCAGGTTAAGCGCTAAGGCTGCATTCGCTGCAACACCAAATGATTTGTAGTACATCAACATAAAAATCAGAACAAGTCCGAATCCGACAATTACTGATAAAAATCCTTGACTGATATTTGCTTGACCCAAGCTTGGACCAACGGTGCGTTCCTCAACGATTTCGACCGGCGCAGCCAATGCGCCAGAGCGTAGCATTAATGACAGATCCCTAGCCTCGTCTACCGTATCAATACCTTCAATCTGATAGCGCTTACCGAGCTGATCTCGAATTACCGGTGCAGTCAATACTTCTTCAATTCGCTGGGTAATTCGAATTGGGCGACCTTCATCATCGAGCATAACCTTGCCATTCTCATCCTTCTTGGTTTCAGAGGTTGTTTCCAGATAAACCACAGCCATCCGATTGCCGATATTTTCTCCGGTGATGCGTTGATTAATTCGCGCCGCTGCCCCATCAAGGGTAATGCTCACGATGGGTGAACCTGTTTGTGTATCTAGGCTTGCCGCCGCATCAATAATGCTATCTCCAGAATAGGCAATGCGCTTTTTTAGTAAAATACGTCGTCCGTCTCTAAAACGGTAGAGCCTCGAACCTGCGGGAGATTGCCCTGACTCTACCGCAGATGCATTGTTCTTTTCGTCAACCAAATGCATTTGAAGTGTCGCGGCACGTCCCAAAATTCGTTTCGCTCTGGCCGTATCTTGAACACCGGGTAACTGAATCACAATTCGATTATCTCCTTGCTGTTGCACCACTGGTTCCGCAACACCTAATTGATCGATACGGTTACGCAGAGCAGTCATGTTCTGCTGCAACGCAAAGGTTGCAATTTCATCAATTTGCGTCTGCCCCAGTGTCGCTCTAATCAATTCATCGCGATCATCATCGACCACAGCAACGAGGTCTGGCAACTCAGCCTTTATGATCTTCAGCGCATCGGGAGAGTCCTGCGGGTTGCGAATAACGATTTCCAGCTCTTCCTGGTCATTAACTTTTACGCTTCGATACCTAAGTTTTGCTTCTCGTAATACAGACTTGATATCGGATTCGTAACGCTGCCGTGTCCGATCAATTGCGCTTCGAACGTCTACTTCCAGTAAAAAGTGCACTCCGCCCCTCAAATCTAGACCAAGATACATCGGGTCAGCACCTAAGTTAGCGAGCCAAGATGGAGCCCCAGTAAGTAATGTCAGTGCCGTCGTAAAGCCTTGCCCTAAGTCTTTTTCAATGATTTCTCTCGCCTTGAGCTGGCTCTCTTGGTCAGCGAACCGAACGTTGATGCCCCGGTCGTTAAGAATGATGGATTTAGCTTCAATAGACTCACTTGCAAGCGCGGCCTCTATCCGTTCCAGCGTCGCACCAGAAACGCTTGCTCCCCTCGAACCACGAATCTGCATACCCGGATCGTTACCAAAAATATTCGGCAGCGCATAAAACCCTCCAACGACGAGGACGACGACAATAATCAGATATTTCCACCAAGGTGTTTTGTTTAGCATATCGTAATTCTTAACTCTACTTATTTATTCAATCCAAACAGGGATGGGTCAAACAGAGATGGGACATTCACTATCCATTAACGCTGTTGATTGGCGACCAAAGACCATCAGAACCGACCATCAGGCTGCAGATTTCACCGTTCCTTTTGGCATCATTTGAGAAACAGCCATTCTTTGAACTTTTACGTTCATTCCTTGCGCAATCTCAACAGTCACAAAATTGTCATCCACGGCGATCACTTTACCTAGCAGGCCACCATTAGTGACAATTTCATCTCCTTTTTGCACACCAGCAACCATCGCTTTATGTTCCTTAGCGCGTTTTTGCTGAGGTCTAATCAATAAGAAATAGAAAATAACAAATATAAGCACCATTGGAAGCAACCCCATTAGTCCGCCACCTGCTCCGCCAGTTTGTGCCCATGCATCTGAAATAAAAAAAACCATCATGCGATCCTATTAAAAATTTATCTTAGAAGCCTCTTAACAAGTCATGTTGATCAGTTTGAATCCAAAACCGGTTATCTCACCGTTACAAAACTCCGCAATAGCTCCGCTATTAGGTATGTTTCGTGACTTAATCTTGCCAATTTTGACTCTCAACCTAATTCGACCCGACTTATGCAGAGATTCTCTTATATGATTAGCCTGAAAACAGGCGTATTTTTGAGCGCCCGATTATGCCACACTCAACTTGGAATAATAATATTTATATTAGCGAGATTGCTCACAATCGCCCCCGGTTTCCTTCGAGCCTGTGCTTTGTCATGATCAGCAAAGATCGTCACGACCTAAGCTCTAAAAGCCCGCTGCTCCGTTATACTTATCAACCTAAGGCTAAAAGAGGCTGATGAAGGTCAGCGGTAGCACGGAAAATTGGGGCTCAATTGGAAAATATACAAAATCCCCAAGTGCTTATGTAAGTTCAACGCCAAATTAACCACATCAGATCAATAATAGTTGGGACGCGAGTTGTTGATATTCTTTTCGAGCGAAAAAAAGATGCCAACGCCTCCCTCCAAGTTGATGCCATAAGAACGCCGATCGAATTCCAGCAAATAGTGCTGCACGCACTTTATTCGCGGTTAGGGGATCCTCCAATCGACCTTGAGTACCCTTAACCATGATACGAGGAGTCAAAGTACTAATGTTTCGTGCATAGAGTGCGGCAAGCTTTTCGAAAAGAACCTCATCTTCCTCAAGATTTCCGTAGTGGCGCAAATGTAATCTCTGAGTTTCCATAAGGCCCTCGCCGACGGAATCAGCTGTTTTCTGAAACTCTAATAATTTCATACTAAGCTGATGCATACCCACCGTATACTGAAAAATCTCTCTCGTGGATTCATCAGCCTGAGTGGAGAGCGTTTTAACCAGCGTTCTCAACCCAAGATTAACTCCCCTTCGCGAACCAAATATATCCTCAGTTTTACCCACGTCGAGCCTAAGCAAGCTATAGCAGGACTCATGCAAGGCTTGAACGTCGTAACGTTCCAGCACAGCCAGCTGGTAGACCAATGTGGCGGATTGGAAGATCCCGGCGAATGCCAAGGTTAAATCATTATCAGGTTTTATACGCATAAAAACGGCTCATCCATAACAACTAATTGATTTTCAATCAGCATGGTTAAAACGGTGAGGTCTAAAATTTTCGTTAATGACCAAACCAGTCTAAGTACTAGTATAGTTGTCAAAAAAATGTAGAGTGATAAAAAAGTCGGCCACCGAAGCAAATAGTATCGAAAACACTACTCAACCTTACAAAAACAAACAATGGAATCGATAACACCGAGCAAACCACAAAACATGGCGTATCAAACGCGTTGTTGGATAATACTTGCAAAGAACGCGGTTTCTTTAGTCAATGCATCTACTTTTGTCGCAGTCATTCGGAACCCATGTCCTTCTTCAGGGTATTCCACATAGTCATACATCAAGCCTTTTTTCTCCAAAACATCCACTACCTCCCGGGAAACTTCTGGAGGTACTACCTTATCTTTCAACCCCTGAAATAAAATTAATGGACTGACCAATCGGTCCATCTCAAAAATAGGAGAGCGTTGGGTAAATCGACTTCCGGGGTTTTTCGCGGTTTCGGGTTGATATGTTTCGCCGATCAGTCTATCGGTATACTTCCCTTCAAACTTGTGTGTGATGTCACACAAGGTAATTAGATTGCCAATTCCATAGTAGCAGGCACCTCCTGCAAACAATTCGCCGTATCGCGTTAGTGCGCGAAGTACGGCGTACCCACCTGCGCTACCCCCACGAATAAATACCTCCGTTTCGTCCACCCACCCCTGAGATACAACGTACCCCACCCCATCAGCAATATCCGAGGCATCTATCTCTCCCCATTCACCAACCAGCCTCTGACGATATTGTCGACCATACCCTGTACTGCCACGATGATTGATATCAAGTAAGGCAAAACCAAGCGATGTCAGATACTGTTTAAGTGGAGCGAACTCAGTGGTCGCCCGACTGGTTGGACCACCGTGCACCAAAACGATTAGAGGGGGCTTTGTACCAATTGGTGCTTTGTAAGAAGAATTATTAGGAGAATAAAAATAACCATGGGCATGCTCACCATCTCGAGTCGGATAGCTGACTGGCTTAGGGTGGCTAACACAGCCTGTCATGTCAGTGCCACTAGAGATAACGCTGACATCCTGCCAAGCCACTGGCGTCTCAATCACATCAGTTTCTCCAGACAAAGTCAAAATAGTAGTTGGTTGATCACTGAAACTCGCTACCAATAACACATTGTGATTGTCAGTAGATAGATGCTGGCAAACCGCAAAGCCATGATGCAATACCGTCACTTCCCCCGTGCTTGTATCGACCTGGATTAGCTGGTCGCCCTTATCGGTGGTCTCTACGGCAATTAGCGCATCATTAGAAATACACTGCCATCTTTTTTGGCCAAAAACCCAGTGCGCCTCCCCAACCTCTGATTCTCGATAGGTCAACCTAGTTAATTGACCAGATTCATACAGATAAAAATTCCAGAAGTCAGAATCATCGTTATCGCTGGCAAACACCAGACGATGGTCCGCAAGAAACCCAGGCTGACTTACCGCACTTTGAGGCTGATCAAGGACGGTATCGATATCCTCAATAAAAAGAGCATTGTCACTTACCACAATACGCCCACACATTAAGCGACTTTGATCCCATTGCATATAGGGATGATCCCATTCAATCCAAGCAAGATGCACCGCATCAGCAGACACCACAGGGGCACAATAGAAATCACAACCAGAAAGTATTTTTTGCGGCATGACTGGCTTGGGAGACAAGAGGTCCACGGTGATAGCAACCAGAAAGTTTTCATTCTGTTGACCCGGAATGGCCGTTTCTGATACAGCGATAACAACACTGTATTGTTCAATAAAGACCAAATCAGCATAACCGCAAACCACTGAGTGATCACTATGGTCTGTCAACTTAATCGGGGGGTCGGATCGATCGAAGTATTGGAGATATAGACATCCATCTCGGAAATTATTAAAAACAATCCCATTACCAACCTTAACAAAACAGTTGCCACCATACTCGTGAACCTGGGAACGAATATTAAAGGGTGCCGACAACAAACAAGTTTTTCTGCCCTCAACTGTGCTCATCAACGCAGCTCGGCCACCATCATCTGCCAAAGATTCAAGCCAATACAACCGATCACTATGATAAAACGGGTACATAGGAGCACTTGCATGGGAAAACAGTTCAGCAACACTAATGCTACTTTTCCACTGCCCGTAAGGGACAATAGCTTTCGAATTGTCAACGCCATCACTCACTATTCCACCAGATAGGGTGTCTGAATCATGGGATTCGGCCATCATAACCTCGACTGATCTTTATTCACCGGCAAGAACCAATTTGCTCTTACCCGGTATGAGTTGATGCGCCTGAAAAAAACCCACTTTGGCTTCTAGCGCAAACTGAAAAGGAAGGTTCGGGCCGTAAAGAGGCTTGTCTTCAGTTTGGTAAATATCCATCACCTGGTAGTGGATCAATTCACCATTTTGATCAAAAAAACCAATATCCAAAGGCGTTTTAACATTATTCATATGAAAGCGCGAAACGATGGGCTCGGGGAAGAAAAATAGGATAGTGCTTGAATCAATCACCTCATCACAAATAAATTGATAACCGGCACCTCTTTCAAAGTTGTTATCCGCGATGTGTGTTCTGATCTGCACAAGTTGCCCATTCGCGTTAACTAACGAAATGATAGCTTTCTCCATACTATCCATTCCGGGTGTTGACAGTCGACAGTCTTCGGCTATCGCAGCAAAGCTTAACATCCAGACCACAATCATTTTGTATGCAAATTGCACAAGCCTATTCAAGCAGCAGGCCACATAATGAGCCCTTTTAAAGACTTTCATTTTCGAATTATAAGTGGCGTCAGAAACCATGGTTAGCGTATCTCACTTGCCTTTGAGTCAAGTCGCTCAATGTTCTATTTTTCCCTAGCTCCAGACCAATTGATATTCTCAACCCTGAACCGGACTCTAATTCGTTTGTGTATTTCAGGCCTTAGCTCATCACCCAGAATTTGCCCCACCTGAACGCCTTCATGAACCACAAGCGGCATCACCTTTAACAATTTCTTGCCAGCAGCAGTTTGATTAAACTCCACAATAGCTCTTAAATCCGATGAAGTAAAATATTTGTCATATATCGGATACATCAACGATTGCAGCCGATTACCTGTAACCACCTTTGAATAAACCAACTTCTGGACTTCATCCTCAAGAATGGTAAAAGCCTTAGGCGCAATCTGTGGATCACTTTCGTTTATAGAGTTCGTGATTTGTTGGATAAATGCACCAGCAAATTGACGGCCAATATCCACCGCGGACTGCCCATTTTGTTCAAGGAACCGAGCAATCAACACCTGCTTCTCAGCGTCGACAGTATACCCAAAGGCTAACTGAGTCGAAAGTAGAGTGATCATTATCATGGCCTTTATCACGCCTGATATGCATCTCGAGAAAAAATGTTTAAGTGATCGTAGATTCATAAAAACTCTTTGGCAACAACGCCCATCAGTACGGTTCCTGGATATGTACCAGATGTCTAGTGCAATTTTCAGCCTCCGCTGTGCTTCTCCTTGATGTTTTCATTAATTATTCTAAAATCCTCAATCAGGCCGTCGCAATTTGATTTTTCAGACTCACACAAAGCGCTCATGCGAATAGACAGCTCTGTACCATGTTTCGAAATTTCTCTGCGTACCACGCTTGGATTCGCCGGGTGACTCAACGGTGTAAACGACCAAAGTATATAGACGCCATCTCGCTTCTGGTTGTAAACAATCCACCCTTCATAGTTTGTCATCACTGCTGCTGTATCTTCATTCAGGGCTTGATAAGCTTCATCAACGGTCTTAAACCCGATTCCAGACGATTCTAACTCTGCTGCTGACGCGGCTGCCAGATTGAATGACAAATGGATTCCGAGTGACAATAAAGTGACTAACTTTGACATACACCTAACCTCAAAAAGTACAATATAAAACCAACCATTAATGAAAACCACCAAGCCGCCCGAATCGTATATCGACTCATACATCGGTGAACTAGTTCAGGAGTTTCAATTCTTTTTATTCGACTCTCACTAGGCCAAATAATTCCAGCTAAGTTGCGCGGGGACATTGCGGTTTTTGCTGAAACAAAACACTCTCTTAAAGCCCTTAGATCAGTCTAATAACCATTTAGCGGTTGTCTAAGTACTACAAAACACCCCAACAGGGTCGGCTTAGGTTTCCAAGAGTCACAACAACCTGCTTGTGCACACACGATATCATGTCCTTAGCGATCTCTATTTGACGATGATTCCATCATATTATTAAGCAGAATACTATTTCTGACCACACCTCGAGTGGCCATCCTTTTAGCGATCGAAAGTCATTTTTCGCGGAATGCCCCAGCTCTTAAGCAGCGGCAGCTACTTTTCGGGATAGTATTGCCGATCATCGATATGAAAAAACCTTCCACGCCCCAGTGATAATCTTTCCTAGACAAAACTAATATTTACGTAGATTGCCACTCCCTTAAATCTAGGATGACAGGCTATTGAACCAATATTATCTGCAATAACAGATTCGAACATTTGAAGTGTTCGATGATCTCCTTCGATTTTTACATCCCACACGCCAGCAAGCACACAAAAAAAGACGCGCCCCGGGGTCAGATGAGGCTCCTCGAGAGCAGAAACAATGCGACAGTCATTGATCTCTCCAGATTGACGGCCCACCATAACATTCATCACTCTAACAGCCCCCTTCATAGGGACACCTACTGGGCACAGCTCTGAATCGAAACGATATGATTCATTGACCGATAAGTAAACAGAATCTTCGCCAAATTCGAGCTGTAGTCCTTCCCCTTCGATTAATGTGATGCAACGATCAATGCCAGGAAAGGAAGAAAAGACACTAGATTTATCAATCTCCGCTAGGCTAATGCGAAACTCGAAATCATCATGACCAGCTCCCGAAGGCTCAAGGTAAATATCCGTGGTGATCCCCTGTTCGTTCTTCCAAGGTTTCGTCTCATAGTGGCTTTGTTTAAGATATTTAACGCTTTTCATTTCCTTAGATACTCCATCTTTCCAAAAACCGGCCATCACTCTGCAATGGTTTTCCGTCAAGTGCCCTTCCACTAAAGTGGTCAGACGAATTGGGGCAGCAAAAGCCTCGTATTGCGTCAGTGCTGTTCCCCATCTTAGCATCGCCTTATCTACTTGGCTTGAGGGATATCAATGGAATACGTTTGCCATAACGGATGTCATACTCGCCATAACTGGAAACATACTAATACTTATCGGTAAAGAACAGTAACACACCAGTGGATGCGTTGATCAGACAATACTCAATATTCAAAATGGCCAAACAATTGTAATCATGGGAATCGATACACCAATCACAATTACTTCGAGCGGTAATCCCATACGCCAATAATCCCCGAATCGATATCCACCCGGCCCCATAATCAGCGTGTTATTCTTATGCCCGATGGGTGTCAGAAACGCACAAGACGCTGCTATAGCAACCGCCATTAAAAAAGGGTCGGGATTCACACCCAAACGACCAGCGATATCAATGGCAATCGGAGCTGCGATTACGGTGGTTGCCGTGTTATTGAGCACATCAGACAAGGTCATTGTAACAATCATGAGCAGCGTCAGCACCACAAGAGGCCCATAGTCCGCAGCAAAATCCACGATCAGCTGCGCAATTAACGCCGTGCCACCAGAGGCCTCTAACGCTGCACCAATGGGAATCATCGAACCTAGCAAAACGATAACAGGCCACTCGATAGACGTGTAAATTTCCCGAATAGGCACAATATTGAAAGCCACCATCACAATACAGACAATCGCCAATGCCGCTGGTAGATGCAGCACACCAGCTGTGGTTGCTGCAATAGCTAAACCAAAACTAGCGACTGCGATCCAGGCTTTGTTTCTCTGAATTACCTGAAGATCTCTTTCCTGTAGCGGTAACCCCCCAAGCCAAATTGCCACATCATTGAGCCTCTCCGACGGTCCTAGAAGCAGTAAAACATCGCCACTCTTAACCATCAACTTACGAACACGATCACGAAACGCTTTACCCTGTCTAGACACACCAAGCAAGGTAACGCCATGACGATACAGCAATTTGACGCTCAGTGCCGTTCGACCTTCGATGCGCGCCCCTTCTGGCACGACTACTTCAACGAAAGAGAGATCTTCACCGACCAGTCCATTGTGTTTTTCTGAGCCCACATATTCCAATAAGTTTTCGCCCACAAAGGCATCGATCTCCGCGGCCGCAGACTTAATCACTAGCAAGTCTCCCTCACGAATCACTTCGCCTCGGGCATGTCCAGCAAATCGACGCCCCTGTCTCACCAACCCAATAATGGCGACGTCCGCTTCTTCTCCTAATTCGTCTAGCTCCCTAACTTTCTGACCAATCAGTGGCGACTTTTCACCAACCCGCACTTCTGAAATATATTCCTGTATTTTAAAAACTGCTTTACCTGCACTCTGCCCTCCAGCGGAATCCGGTATCAATCTCCAACCAACCAGAGCCACGAAAGTCAGCCCTGCAAGGGCGGCAACGATACCAACCGGAGAAAAATCGAACATGCCAAAAGGTTCTCCAATCGCTTGTTCCCTAAAGCTGGCAATAATGATATTTGGAGGAGTACCAATTAGTGTGATCAAGCCACCCAGAATTGAAGCGAACGAAAGTGGCATTAACGTTAACGCCGGGCTGCGTTTCGCTTTTGCCGCTGCTTGGATATCAATAGGCATTAACAACGCGAGCGCCGCAACATTATTCATAATCGCAGACAGGCCTGCCATAACACTAATATGAGCGAATACCGAACGGCCAGCGGTGATGACGTATTTGGCCACTAATTCAATGGCACCAGAATTGGACAACCCTCGGCTGACAATGAGTACGAGCGCGATGATCACGGTGGCATGGTGCCCAAATCCATCAAATGCATTCTCTTCCGGCACAACACCAATAACAATTGCCAAAATCAATGCGGAAAAAGCAATCAAGTCATAACGGATTCTCCCCCAAATGAGAAGTCCGAAAACAATCACCAACAGACCAAACAATAAAACCTGATCAAGAACCATAATCAATATCCATTAGAACTTTATCAACTGCCGCGGAAATACTTAGCAAGTACATCAATTAGCCCGTTTTACAGTAATAATCGCCACGCCGGCAACGGCAAGAATTCCACCTAGAATCACTTTCACCGTTAAGGTCTCGTCGAGAAAGAATACTCCACCTAAGACTGCTGTCACTGGAAGCTACAGTAAAAATGGCATCACCTGATTCACATCATAAAGCCCAATTAAGCGATACCAAAGAGCGTAAGCAAACGCTGTCATCACCGCACCGAGGTAAGCCACGGAGGCCCAGCTTGCTAATGAGGCCGTTCTCAACTGATTTAACTGACCAGATTCAAACATAAAAGAGGCAAAAAACAATTGTGGAGCGGCAAACATAGCAACCCCACTGATCAACATAAACCCACCTGGGTTACCCAGCTTCTTGATCATAATTTGTCCCACGGCCCAAGTAAGCGCGCCGGCTATTACCATAAAAGCATAGATAAGATCATTGGCCAACTGTGGTTCACCTACGATGAGCATTGCGCCGCAGAATGAAATTAGCACGCCAATCGCCTGTTTGAATGACAGTTGATTGTGCAACCCTACGTCTGTAACTTCGGTTTAGGTTGAGTCATTATCGTCGTTCCACACGATATATCGCTTGTCGGCATTGCTCCATTCATCGTCAATCTCGACGAGGATGGCACTGACAAGCCTGAGTAAAGATGCCTCATTCGGGAAGACCCG
>WLWI01000855.1_pt1 | contig 26834 bp, 13 predicted proteins | sample 6701501 | NCBI WGS metagenome assembly WLWI01 (sample SAMN12718690, study PRJNA515312) | sponge metagenome | isolation source: marine sponge | host: Mycale hentscheli | place: New Zealand: South Island, Marlborough, Capsize Point | collected 2014-11-01 | reverse complement strand
TTGGTCCACATAGAGACTTACATGAGCTGAATATAGAGTACTGAAACCACAATGGAGACTGAATAATTTGAATTCTGTAATTTATATTTTGAAAGTCTCAAAAAATTCTTCAATTACCTCAGAGATTTCAGTCATTCCTGCCAAGTAGTTTTCTCTTTTTGTATTACGCTTGTCTGTCAGTAACAACAATGGTGTATGCATTTTTGGGGGGTCGTCTGCTGACATTTCACATAATTAATATATTTTGTTCTCTTAAATCAATGCTTATAACTTTGTATGTGTATAATTCATGAATAATTTATCAGCCGAGCTAGGTTGGTAAAGAGTTATCAAAACATTGTCAATGACGATAGTGGGTCAGCGAAAAAAGCGACAAAGACGACAGTGTGAGTATTCATGAATAATCAATAACACTTTCACCAGTGTAACCACCATATGGCAGTCAAACTATTGGCAGTCACAAAAAATCATTAAAACTGAACCGCCGAAGCTATTGACTTCATTCAAGCATTAAAATGCTAAAGCTTTGCCTTTGTATTTATATTTAGAATTTAACCTGACCTTTCGACATCTCATCAAGATACTTTTCAGGAACAGGAACTCCCTATGATCATTTTATGTAAAGAAAAACACAAAACAAAAACACAAAAAAAAACAAAAAAAAAAAAACAATAAAAAACTGCAAGATAATTGGCTGTATATATTTCTATAATAATTACACCTGCAGGACAATTTGCACACACCACAGAAAGCCAGCATACTGGAAACTAATGCGTCTATAAAACTTCAGGTTTTCTAGTAATAATTGTGATATGTAAAGCTTCCTCATAATTATAAGCATGTATTAACCGATTACACGCGAATGACGCAAATATGCGTCAATTAAGAAAAATCGATAACCGCGGTGGACGCAAATATGCGTCAAAAATGCGTCTTCGCGTCCATTTCGCCCTACAGCTTTGTGGAGTCAAGGACGCCACCGATCACAATTGCAGACGATTCTATATTGATGTAAGTATATTTTAGGCTTATAAAATACATAGACTGCCATAAGAAAATGTTGAGTAAATTTTGTCACAACAATAAGACTTCTTTCTGATAAAGTATAAATTGAAAATATATTTCATAAAATAATAAAGGTAACAGAATAATTTTTTAGAAACCAATATTACTTTAGCTATAACTGCTCATGATAAAACAAGTAGAAAGCTATCTTGGCAAGTGGAACACTGGCACTTCAGCATCCTAGTGATGAAGACGTTATTCTTGACCTGGCACAGCATGGCAGTGACAAGGATGGCAGTGACCAGGATGGCAGTAACTCTGATGGTAGTGACGAGGAGTTTGATGACAGCAAGAATGACTTCAGTACTGATGGGTGTAGTGACTGCAGTAGTTGCTAGATGGTCAAGGACTCTGACGAGAGAATGGAATTGATGATTCTGAAAGGTAGCGATTTCTACAGGAATTTTAACCACATTCTTTATAACAATAAGTAAAAATAAATATTGTTATACAACAGGTGAGACTGCAGGGATCCCTCTGACATATACTTCTATTATGCTATGACCAGTTGCACTTGATAGTAAGATCACAAGCTATTCTGTCAACAATGCAGCCTACCAGCACATCAAAAGTAAAGACACCTTGGAGTACCAAACTGAATACACTATAATATTCTATCATTTATTTGTGATGTACCTGTTTTCATGCACAAAAGCCATAAAAAGCTTCTCTGTTCACAAAATTTATAACAGATTGCTAAGTTCAAAATAAAACACACCCTAAATAAATATCAACAAATTCTTCCTGAATGTAAGACAGATGCGTGCAAAAGCACTTTCTCTTACCTCTATGATCAAGTAGCAAACTGCTTCAGCCATGAAACCATACTTCCAACCTTACTAGTGTGCTTACTAAGAGCTTCAGTGTGATGCCATAAAGGTTTTTGCCAAACGGTGCGAGTACTTTGTTATTTTTCAGTCGGGAACAGCTCCTTAGCGTCGAATTTATGCTTTCCCAATAGCCTAGAGCGTACTCTATCGTTCGATAATACTGTCCCCGAGGCAATCTTCAAACGTTCGTCTTCTTTCTCTCGCTTAGTGTCACCCTCCCACCAAGCAATCAATCCTTTGTGTCTCGCGTGCGCCCGTGACCGCATTACGTAAGGCGCAATTAAAATTTTTGTTCGCGCGTAATCGGTTAATGTAATTATGAGTTTACACTGTTTTATGGTGTGAACTCACATCTTACCATATTTTGGTGTGACTATAGGTACACACTTAATTTGGTGTGAACTACACACCTTTTGGTTTACAGTGTATATATATATATACACTGTACAATGCATTTAATTAAAAATCATATTTTTGGAAGGTATCTTTCTTCAAGTATAGTTATAAGCAAAATTTAATTGTACACATATACTCCACTTTAGTAAGAGACCAATTAATATTTGGTAGTTCCCTTTGTTTGGGCAAAACTGACAATTACACCTATGCTTTCTGCACAAGAATATTTTTGTACAGTTTGTATGTTCTCAACATCAAGTCATTCTTTCTTGGAGAGTATCAAGTGTGTGGGCTCTTCCTTCTCGGGCAGGCAACTTCGATACTCGACGCTGTCTTGCTGGCGTGCACAACTGGTGAGCAACGATATATTCACTGCCACCAGAGTAACCACTGCTAACTCTTGTATGTAACTGTTGAACTATTTTATTACACGTAATACTGACTACAAAAATGATGAGGGCGGCTTATATAGTAATTGAGTGCAATTTACAGGCCATTACTTACCAATCTCTCAGTAGTAAGTGCACATATCATGTTTCTCTATTCTTGTTAATATAATATTGATAGCTTCTTAGGCTGCTCTCATAAATGTAGGTGACAATGTAAGACTAATGTTTGATTATGACTACAATGTTTGTGGAAAGGCATATTCTAATTTCACTGTTAATTAGAGAAAAGTTGCTTATTATTTCGGAGTATGCTAATTAATAATTAATCAGAAGATATTTTAACTCCCACTACAAGTGGTAATTCAAGTTATACTGTTACATGGACACCATCCTACTACAATAGTTCAAGATACATGATAACTGTTTATCCTGAATTTTAAACACAGGAATATCTCATCATCCACAACACTGATAACAGTACAGTACACAACATCACCACTATGTCCTACTTTCTTTTATTGACTTCTATTTGGATGCTCAGATTGCACTCTATTTAGTGACCTATACAGTGCCTAGCCAAGTCATTGTTATCAAAATACTGCAGAGATTGAGCTCATGGTATAAATATCTCATTTTTCATTATATTGGTCAATACTATCACATATATATGGCCCATTTCTACCATGAAGGTACTGAAGTGATTTATTTTTAATATTAGATATGCATCATAGAAAATAGAAGTAATTCTTTTACCTTAAGAGCAATGATTACCCTATTGTCATTCAAAGTTCTACCTCACCCTCACTCATTAAACATATTATAATTATAAGATGGTGTGTAGTGGTAATAATGACTGTGATAAGGGAGCAGCTAATGATATATTGTGCCCTTACTTCATTTAATTGCTTGTTGATGCTCATATTCAAATATGTTTATTAAGCAGAGCTACACTGGGATGTTCAGGATATTAGCCAAATATATGGCTAGTTATTCTATTATAAAGCATTCACACTCATTTAAAGTTTAAAGAACAATTATGATAGTATAGTCTGTCTAGATTGGATGACTGTATTAAAAAAATTTAACTTGTATTAAAAACTTAAAATGTAAAGAGTACAACTCATAGAGTTAATAAACAATTCATAATTTAAAATAAATCACTGACTTAAACGAGTCCATTGTGAAGGATTCAGGAGGATAAACTGTTACCATGTATCTTGAAATATTGTAGTAGGATGGTGTCCATGTAACTCGGTAACTCGAAGAATCAAGTAATTGGTGTTAAAGTAATGTCCAATGGTACCACAGTATTTTCTATTATTGTAAAATGACATTTACATTGTATAATGTCGCCATACTACTATAGTGAACCACTATCTTACTATTTTGTGGGTAGTAATTGAGTATGTCAGAATTACAGCCCACAATTGCCAAGAGTGTAGCTTCAATTATCAAGACAGTCAGAGACAATGATGAATTACCATAAAGTGTCTGAGCATTAACTTCAGTAGAATTTATTGTAGCTGTTTTCATTGTTCGAAGTTGCCTTTGCTTTTTTCCAGACCCCGTTATGTGAGAAAGTTTCAATCTAATTATTATGAAGGGTCAGACTTGATAGTTGTGATGTTGTTTTTTTATTAAAAAAAATGTATTATAAATTTCATTTTTACATCGATCAATGAAATAATGTAAAAATAATTTCTGTTATTATACATTTCTACTTGCTTTTCAAAATTGTCTGCAATGTTTGCAGACAATATTGGCTTATGTATTGGTAATAATGACTACTATGTTTTATCTTGATAATCTAATGCTGAACCTGAATCTATAGAACAGTTTATTCTATGATATTTAATATAAGGTTGAAATAACTTACACTTATTGACAATTATTGCAATCTAATCTCGACTTTAACTCGATATAAATGGCACACTTCAAAACAAAATGTTCTAATTGTATAACAAGGGCTAATATGAATTTGAATAGTATACTATTAAGAAAGTAAAACTATGCTCAAATTTGGGATTCATAAATAATTATTGTGAACTGTGTTGACTATCAAATAAAAATAATTAATTACAAATGCTCTAGTTTACACTCTAAGCACTCATTTTATTAGTTAAATCTCAAGACAATTCTCTGTAATAATAATAATTTGGTAAATATGATTCAGAATTAAGCAGTATACAGCCTTTTTTATGAAAAATCAATTATTATAATAATAATGTCAATTATTATATAATAATATTATAATAATTATAATAATAATGCTGGAATAATAATAATGCTGGAATTAAGACTGGAATTAAGACTGGAATTAAGACTGGAATTAAGACTGGAATTAAGACTCAATTAAGACTCAATATCAATAGCTTGAATTGCAGCAGTTCAAAATAACCACAAGCCTTTAGATATAGTCTCCCCAAAAAAATCTCTTTATCCAAAACAAAATTCTCCCCCACTAAAACAAATGTTCTCTCTAATTAAAAAAGGACTATTAATACATGTAATAAAAATAAGCATGCTAGCAGCTGGAGGAATATAGCAAGTGAATGAGTGGGTATGTATCTAGCAACCAGTACGACAATACCTTACTAGAAAATAGGTTGCCACATCTACTAAACAATACCTAACCACATCTACTAGGCAATACCTTACCATATCTACTAGACAATAACTTACCACTACCTATCCAAACTTAAGGGAAGCAAGGCCGGGTGGGAGGGGGGGGGCTGGAGTTTTCTGAGCCCCCACCTTCCGAGATTGTAATCAAATTTTTGCTGAGTAATGTAAACATTTAATCATTTATTTCTTATTTTTAAAAATATAAATTTCTGTCTATATTAGATGACTGTAACATCACTTAATAGTTTTACAACTGTAAACTGTTAAGGAGGACAAATTAAGAGTTGGTAAACAATTTATCAGTTACAATGCATACTTACACAATAGTACATCAAACTTGAAAATATGTCGCCATCAGGATAAGTTAAAGAAAATATTATTAAGCTCACACACAACTTGAATAAATATCATGAAAAGTTGGTGTTACCAGGTGAGGATCTAGGCGAGAGGTGGGAGGAGTTCGAGGGGGCCCACCACAAATTCAAGTTTATTGATGAATTATGATGAACAAGGGTATAAATATAGGGAAATATATATATATATATATAACAATATATATATATACACAGAACAACTGCATGCTAATCTTATGCTTTTTTATTAATAATACATGTCTAAATCATTTACATCACTGGAATGTTTAGGATAATTACTATTGCTTAAATAACTTTAGTATCATTATACATTTACACTTAGCGAGCATGCTCAATTCTTCACATATCACCTTTCTTACCCGTTTCATCATTTTCACTTCTCATTGTTACTCAAACTGTTTATGTCTGAACTTATCAAGCAACAGCTAATACAGAATAACTAGTCTCTATATAGTTAGAGAGATGTCTAGAGTGAAGAACTGTTTACAATAAACATTCCCTGTCTGATTTATGTAGTGACGACAACCAAGAGGCCAGCCTTACAACCTGACTCGCTAGAGGTTGACCATGTGTGAGCATTTCCCTCTTCACTTCATGTTATTGTTGGTTTGTGATCATATTAACCTAAATATTATTATATAGTCTTGCTTGCACTGGAATGTTCAAGATAATTATTATTATTATTCAATTACAGTAGAATCTCCCTTATCCAGACCTCGAAGATGTGGGAACCTCCCTCCACCAAACAGCTGCTAAGTTATCTTTGTTAGGGTAAAACACATAAAAACTGAAATTAAGAATTGCTGCAACTCAGTCTTTATAGCCTAAATTAATATCTTTCACTACTTGCAATACTTGTAATGGTTCATGTCAATAAAGAGTCATGACAGGAGCAAATAAACTCAACTACATCAGATTAGCACTGTGTCCTCGTTTTGTTCACTTGATACAGATCAGCTACACAAACTGAATGCTGATTTTTATAGTATAGTTGTATATCCAACTAATATTTACAATATAGAATTTCATCTCAAGCTATGATAAATTCTCATTTAATAATTCTCAGATTTCATATTCACTTTTCTGAAACAGTGAAACTTATGTATTATGTCACTTCCTGTTAAGTAAGGGGTTCAAGTTCATCATCTTTTTTTTCTAAACAGGAAGTATTATGATCATATAATTCAGCATAGTATTTAGAAGAATAAATCTTGGCATGGATAGTAAAAACTGGCCTTCGTTCTTCAGTGTCAATCCTGATAAAAGTATAACAATTAAATAAAATTAAAGCAGTTTTTAAGTTTATATATCTATTTGTGTGGCCTAAAGAGTTCTTGCATTGCCAACATAAGCAAGCTATTTTGAACTCTTGTGGTGAGATGTCTCATTTAACTCTTTCCCCTGATAAGCATGACAAGCAAAAGCATCTGAGCTCTTAGGTAATTCTCACACTGCAAATTATATTTGTCACAAATCTGCAGTAATAATATGCAAACTTTATTGTAGTTATTTTTTGCCATTTCATGTCTAATAAAGTTGGAGATATAGCTCACCATCATACACATGTAATGGTCAGGTTAATAAAGAACCCATGAATACTGCTGACCACAAACAGGCTTGTGAAAGCAGCAGCACATGAACAAAGTGTATTGATCCTTCGTTGATTGTAGGGTATTATCCAAGTTAGTCAAAAACTAGAATTCTAACGAGCACTATAACATCTCTCATATCCCTATGCTATGCGGGAGATGGCCGGCAGTACCAGTTTCACAAACTTTTACGGTCCCCAAAAAATAGGGCCTGGCCCTATTTGTCCGGCATAACTGGAGCTACTCTGACTGGCTAGCATTGCCTTCACATCAAGCAATATTTCCCTGTATAAAGGGAAGTCTACTGTTCATGGACAAAAGACAAAGACAAGAAGAAAAAACAAAACAAAATTAACAAACAAATGTTATTAATAAATTTCCAAACTATTAAAATCACTTGCCTTACGTGTTGAATATTCCTTTGGTGTTATTGTTGAAGCAATTTGTTTTGTCACTTTCTCATAACTTGAAGTAATTGCCACTATATAGGAATACTGCAATATCTACTATGATTGAAGCACAGTTGCTTTTTGCTTTTGGCTCATGAACTATATTTTATTTTGAAATTATGCAAAAACCCAATTACTTTACAAGTGCTATGAATGGAATAGCTTAACCATGCTATCACTTGCTAATTGTATCCGTGCAATATTCGACAACTGCTAACCTAGCATGCTCACTTAAACTCATGATTTTATCAATTTCTTAGCTACTGTTAGCTTAACAATGATTATTATGTCATTTGGATCCAATTGGACTTCTATACCATTTCATTCCTTAATACTTCATTATACCCAGGAAAAAAAAAATTATAGGCAATCAAGCAGAAACGTAATGACAGTAGAAACCATTATAAACTTTACTGTTTGCCTCATTCAAATGAATTTTCTCTTTTGTGTTAGGTTTCTAACCTATGTTGATTTTTTGTGTATTAACTAACCTTGTAAAGTTAAATCTCATATTTTCCACTGTGTAATGCAAAAAAATTTTTTTTGATTGAACTTGAATGTGAGCTGAATTGAAAACACAAACAAAAACAAAAAACAAAAAAAACAACAGAAAAAGACGAAACATCCTAGGTTACTCATTATGTAAATACAAGAAAAGTTGAAGTCTTAGCTACATAACTATTAGCAATACAAGCTGAAAGTATAACTATAATAATTACGTAATGTATGCCTATTACAAGTTCATTTAAAGTACAATGAATATCATGCAAATTTCTATAAAATGCTATAAAGAAACAAGATTTAAAATACCTGCAATATCCAGTATGGGCAATCATAATTCCAGCTATAATTGGCAAGGTTTTGACTCTCACACTCACTCAGGTGTTCACTTGAATAGGAAGTTTGTATTTACTAGTGAGTGCAGCAATTAATAATTAAGTGGTATTGTAACAAATTAGTTTACCACACTAAGCAGCTCAAGAACCAACAAGAAGTGTTACAGTCGATGTGACAAGAAGTGCTACAGTCGATATGTCTGAAGTTCCTTAGCGTTTACCACTGGTATTAGCTATAACTTTATTAGCTTTCACCTTAATCCAGTCATTGTTTGCTCACTTAATTCTGCAACAGTAAGGATGCTTTAAATAACTTAAAAAAAGTGCTTGTTAATGGCTTCATAACCCTAGGGCACCGCTTCTTGAAGTTCATTGCTATTTTAGCAGGTTAGTTCATTCCCAAATCGGTACTAGTAATGAATGGGTGGGACACGTAATTGCGTTCTTTTACCCGCCTTCATAAATGAACATTAGTCTGGTCGGATGTTTTTAAGTTTTTTTCACTCAAGAATTGTTATTCGCTCACTTCGCTGACGTTTTTTACTGAGAGAAAAGGTAGCGTTAATGCAACAATTCCTAGTATTCCAGTTTGCGTTGTTTTCTTAAGATGCTACAGTTTAAATTACGTCATTTGTGCTTTCTCATATCGTTTCAGTATTATAATTCGGTATGTGTGGCTGATATCTATCAAGTGAACGAAACCAGGACTCTGTGTTATTCTGACATAGCCGAATTTTTATGCTCACAACATTTACCTTATGTATACTGGACAGTCACTAATACTGCAACTGGAAATAGAATATTCTTAAGTTTTCGCACAAATTTAGACCCAGTCAGGATGATAACTACTACTGTTGACTCTACGATAGTAAAAGCTCAAGTAATGTCTAGCAATTCATCAATTGTTTTGTGTTTTTTTAATAAATAAATGCTTCTATAACAGCCTCTATAAATTGCAACAATGAGATCATTATGTATCACCGAAGTAAGTATAGTAAAAAGTGTGTAATATTATATTATATATGTATATATATAATCTCAATAATTTGGGGTTATCCCACTTAACGTTCTATCTAATTTTGCAACCTGCTGTAATAATTATTGTATTTGTATTGAATACAGAAACCATTGAAAAAACATCACAAATTGCTTTAACACCCCTAGCTAGCCGTTCTCGATATAGAGTGACATGGATGCCATCCTTCTACCACACTTCAAGATACATGATGACAGTTCATCCTCCTGAATCCTACAAACCCGAAAATCTCATCATCCACAACACTGATAACCGTACAGTACACAACATCACTATAGCACTCAATGACAGCCCACACAGGATATATTCTACTTTTACCCTGAGTAAGTATTACTATTTTGTACATATGTTTGTTATTGAGATCTGGGATTTAGGCACAGCACATACACCAATCTCCCTTTGAAAAGTAATATTGATATAAATACTAGTGGTGTGCTTGAGCACAAATGGCTAGCGAGCCTTAAACTACACTATTGTTAAATGATTGATTTTAACAACTAACACTCAAGCTACTGATATAAAGTAGAGTTTTTAAATTAAGTATATGTGGTAAAGGGGATTCAATGCCATAGTAACCGCTCCCCGCAACTGTTTGAATTGAAAAAGAAGAAACAAAATCAAGTCACGTTATTTAAAAATTTCTTTGTGATATTCTTAATAGTAGTTGTAACGCACAATACTTTCACACAACTGAACATACCTACGCAAGACTTACCTTCTGGTTCGTCTAGTGGACGATGAATTTTCAAGTAAATGCTGTTGAGAGTAGGGCTTATAACTGTGACAAATAGCTATTAACTTACCACCGCCACTAACTCGAATAGAAATGGAGCTCCCATAAGTTTTTACGTTTTAACTGCACCCGCAAAACAATTCAAAGCTGTAAAAAATTAAATTTCTAAAGTGATACGGGTAATGGTCGGTAAACCAGAGGATTCTGTTTAGTGAAGTTTGGCCAATAACTGTTAGGATCATTAGGGAACAGATTCCTAGGCATTCAGTCCTGCTCTGGTTAGATTAGATCTTACTAAAATTCTGGTGAAAAAGTTTGAGCTTTTATCTATCGCTGATGGTAGGTCAGCGTTTGGAGACAATTTTAGCTTTTATATTAACTGCAAACCAATATTAGTTATTTGAATTTCATTGTTAAATATCAAAATTTTATTGCAGCAAGATTGAGATACAAAATAAATTTTAAAGAAGATAGATGACAAAATAGTAACTCATGAATAATTAATGAGCATAGTGTATAGCAGAACCTTAAAATCTCGTGAATACAATTATACTCTCGTGAATTTATATTATAGATTGCTTGCGCATGCGTGGGATAACCAGCAAAACCGGTATAACTTTCCCCCTAGTTTTCATCCGAGTCGTAGTGTTGAAGATGGAGAGGGAAAATCTGCCTGGACCAGGTAGTTAGTTGCGCTGCTAAATACGTTCCAGAGACAATGTGGGGTGCACCAGCGGGATCACTGGTAAGGTTGAACTTGTTCCAGAACTTCCAATAAAAAGTTAGCTGGTAATTCGAGTTTAAGTTGTATTTAAACATATTGATTTATTTTGCTAAACTGTAGCTAAGCCTTAGGTGTATCAGTATAATTCGAGTTTAAGTTGTAGCATTTAAACATATTGATTTATTTTGCTAAACTGTAAGCCTTAGGTGTATCAGTATAACTCCAGTTTTTATGCTTACTTCATATTGTCTTGTTGTAATATTTATTGTACAACAACAATTATATAATATTTTGACAGTTGTGGAGATTATTGCCAATTTTTGGCTTCCTTCTCTCCTGCCCAGCAGACCAGGCAGATTTTCTTGGTATTGAGCAGAGATTTAATGATTCTAATCGATATGATCTGTTTTTCTGCTGCAATATTTGCGGAGATTATATGCAATGGTCAGTGAATGGCGCTGATGTTCTGACTCATGTGACATCTTTAACTTCCCTTGGAGACGTCAGTTCTACGACATCTGGAACCAGCTCTAATTCACTTCTGTACAGTTCATCAGTTTTGTCCAAGCGGCGTTCCAAAGGTAATCAAGTGTGCCTAGATACTCTACTTATAGTTACTCAGACGAATCAAGTCTTGCCAGTGGTCGCTTGCCAAAGTAACTCAAACAACCTCATTGTGCGGTATAATGCAGAGCCAATGAATAGATTTAAAGAGATTGATAATATCACTGTTGTTGTAAAGTACTCTGAAGTTGGTCGTCTTGATGTAGTTTCCCCTGGTAACAATTTTGTAACCCACATTTTGCTCTGCCGTAGCTTTGGCACCATCCTCACGTGGTCAAATCAATCCGAATCGTTTGATGTTCCATTTGACCGAAATACAGTTCATGCAGGTGATAGGCAAATACTGCCACTTTCACCATTACAGTCCAATGTTGCGCTGTATAATTCAGTAGTTTTGGAAAACAATGAACAATATTTAACCACTGTCATTTTCTGGACCGATTACAGCACTGTTGGTAGCTATCATGTGTCATGCCATTCTCAGTCTAACGTGATTTCTACTATGGTAAACATTGAACCAGGTGCATCGACTTCAGTTGCAACTACTTCAGTTGCATCAACCAGTTTACATCATATTTCATGTAAGTTGATGTTTTCCTTGGCATTACTTAAAATGTCAAAGACTTAGTTTATCAGTTACATATTTTGTACATTTTGTGATATCTTTTCATATATAATTTATCTATAGGACTATTATTATGGTATTGAATTCAGACATTTAATAAAGTTTTGTCTAAATGCTTTGGCAAAAAGAATGATTCATACTCACAATGTATTTTTTTTTCTACTAAAACACACAAGCAATACATGTTTCCAATGTTATTGTGAAAATTTTATCAATATTATAATATACACACATAATATATAATATTATAATATATAATGTATAATATTTTCAGATGCTCCACTGACTATCAACGATAATACTGAAGGACTAAATACATGTTCTAGCCATTCTCTATCAACAGTACTGAGTGTAGTTGTGACATGTCTTCTGACCATCATTATTCATGTCATTATAATAGTAGTAGTATTTACAATCACAATGAAGAGGAAAAGTAAGCAGAAGTTCATTTAATATTATAATATAACAATTATTATTTTTTGATTCAGGCAAAATTAAGAATCGATCACTGCAGTAAGATTTCCTTAAAATCAACATAGTAATATTACAATACTATTAATCAGTAATTTTTTCTTTCAGGTTTGCTGAACACCGTGGCAATAAAAAGGTTGTAAGAATAGGACAAATAATATCATTATTATTTATAATTGTTTTCATTTTCAAAAACATCATCATATTCACTATTTTTAGGAATCCTCCCAGTTAAAACATTCACAGATATTAACAAGCGAGGTATGATATATCACATTGATAGGAAGTAATGTACTTCTAGTGCTAATGATTGTCCAATAGTTATAATATAATGTAGCTAAAAGTTTCATGTTGTAGAAGGCATAGACATTTGACTGATGCATGTTGATGACTGATTTTTCAGGTAAAATATCTATATATCTATATAAAATATCAATATATAAATCATTTTATTTGCTTACAAGGCAATTAGTTATCAGGTTATGTCACTATTCAATGATGATATTATAATTGCAATTTTCTATATTCACAGAATGCTGCATATGCCACTGTTCAGGCCAACAGGCAAATGGTATAAATAAACACAGTATTGAATTAATTTGGTTATAGTTAAGGTACATTTTAAAAAATTATACTTTGTGCAATTCTATTAAAGTACAAAAAAAATATTGAATGCTGATTTAAACAAATTATCCAACTTTCTAAATATAGTGGGAAATAACTGCTGACAATCATTGGATTGCAAATGACTTGAATGATGATGGTAAGCCATTGACTGATATTGTAATGCTATCTAAATATTCAGCTACTGAATTCACTTTTTTCTCAGATATGTATGAGACAATTGATAACTGAAGAATAGATGTCATCATCAAGGACAGTGTTGTTACTTACTAAAATATACTAATGCCTTACTTCATAATAATGATAGTAGTACTTATGTTGAATCTCAATGTCTAGTTCATGTCATTCATTGACCATTTAATTTAGGCTTTTTGGTACATTTTATAATTTCATGAAAGAGAATTTTCATGGTATTTAAGTAATAAAAAGAGTGCAAAAATGTGAGTATTTTAAATAATTATAATATTTCATTGTTAACAGTTTCAAAATATTGTTATGAGTCAATTGTGGAACATGGCTTTACTTTCACAAAGTATTTTCTATTTCAAATTCACAGTAGGTTTTATTATAACAAGCAAAAGTGTGTTTATATCAATTTGTACTTATTATTTTTATTTCAACTCAAGATTAGATTACAGCAATTGTAAATAAGTGTAAGTTATTATAATTTTCCAATATGCATCATAACTGTCCAAGGCACAGTTTATAAACAATGCACATGCAGTTTATTTTAGAATAGATTGTTCTATAGTTTCAGTTTCAGCATTAGATCATCAAGATAAGATATAATTAGAAAATGAAGAAGGGTAGTTTTCAACTGGTACAATAACATCTTATAAAATTTTTTGGATATCGTTTTGTACAGTCACAATCGTTGTTGAAATGAGAGTGAACACTTAGTAGTAAAATAAGTAGCTGTATATTTAGATTTATCTGGAGTATCCCAGTGTACGCAGGTTAAATTGTTTTAATATGAGCATAAAATAACAATAAAAGGAAGTACGCTGCTCTCCTATATAGTCATTATTCCCAAAACCTAATACGTAAGCTATAATATGTTTAATAATATTAATTTTTATGCAACATCATCATTCTATGGATTATATAAAAGATTCAAGGTCATGTGAGCATAAGATATTCTCTATTTTTTAAACATACCTTGATAGTGAAATATTTTAAAACACTTTTGACTAAGTATAGTTATACATTGGACATATATATCAACATTCAAATATACTGTTTGCATTAGTGTGCACTGCATGAAAAGTGTCCATTGATAACCATAACAAAATCATAAATTAGTGTATAATTGAAACTAGCTTGATTATAAAATCTACAGCCTTGCAAACATTTAGTCAACTCTAATTATCAACACAGTTTACAATATATAATGGCTGTCAATGGACTCTTTTCAGTTAGTGATTTATTTTAAATTATGAATTGTTTATTAACTCTATGAGTTGTGCTCTTTACATTTTAAGATTAATGCAAGTTAAATTTTTTTAATACAGTCATCCAATCTAGACAGACTATACTGTCATAATTGTTCTTTAAACTTTAAATGAGTGCGAATGCTTTATAATAAAATAACTAGCCATATATTTGGCTGATATCCTGAACATCCAGTGTAGCACGGCTTGATTAACAAATTTTTATGAGCATCAACCCACAATTAAATGAAGTAAGGGCACAATATATCATTAGCTGCTCTCTTATCACAGTCATTATTACCACTACACATAATCCTATAATTATTATGTTTAATGATATTTTATTTTATGTAAAATAATATATCGTGGTTTAATAATTTTTATCCGTAATAGTTTCTAACACTGATAGAGTGAAGAATCTGTAGTGCTCATAGATTAAAAATATTCAATGCTGATAGGGTAAACTCTTTGTAGTGTATGTATAAGGCAAGAGATCACTTTAACCATCATTCCAATATTACTCCTTTTTTTGTTGCAAAGGACTAAATTGAACTGAGTTAAATTCATTGTTCTTGGTTGCTGTTATTGAAACTCTTACAGCAAATATTCTGAAGAGAATAATAATTAGTGTGAATACAGAAATGCAATAGATCTACATGAACATCAAATTTGTTAAGAGTAATGATACAATTTTGCCTCACAGTTTCCTTGTTGTACAAGGTATAAGACTAATGCTCTTATAGGGAACAAGGCAGCACGCTAATGAAATTGGATGAGGAATCAGTAATGCTTATTATGTGAGGACTCAAGTATCAATTTAAACAAAGAGCGTAGAAATATCTAGTGCCTATTGGGTAAGGGGTCATTAAAAATGATTGGGTTAAGAATCCCTAATGCTCATGGAGTAAGGGGTCGCTCTATTTTATACTCATCATAGCACAAGATGTTAGTCAAATGCTCATGATGTAGTGGTCACTCTAATCCTGATCATAGGGTGATCATTGTTCTTAAGGTAAAATAATTACTTCTATTTTCTATAATAAATCACTTCAGTTTTTTGGTAGAAATGGGCCATATATGTGATAGTATTTGGAATGCTTATTCCTAATACAATCTGCAAACCGTTTTACTTCCTTTCTACTTAATTACTTCACAATAGGTGTGCTTCAGCAATAGAACAAGACAACAACTCAATGTTATTCTCATATGGAGGAGTTTATCGGCTACGGCAAAATGATACAGTAACAGTATTGCCTGATAGTAATATTATCACTAAAGCGAGGTCGTCAGGTTTAAGTTTCAACACTGTGCTGGGACCAGATCTGAGGATAGCATCCATTTAGGTATACTCTACTTTAGTAAGAGACCAGTTAATATTCGGTAATTCCCTTTATTTTGGACTAAACTTATAAGTACATAATATACTCTTTCTGCAAGACTATTTTGTAGCACTGTATATATAACATACCTCAAGTCTGACATTAAGGTTCACCAAACAGTGTTTTAGTTTTTCTATTACATTGTTATTGATATTAGCGGTATGTATATTATATAGAGCTACTCAATAATATTGCAGAACCTTTCTTAAGCTACAATGTCACCTTACTTTTGTAGTATACTATGGTTTCTAGTCTGTCAAGGGGCTCTCTATTTATCTCCAGTATGTACAGCTCTTCTCCACCAAGTGAATAGTACCAGAACACTCTGCTATTCAGAATTAGCTAGTTTGTATGTTCTCAACATCAAGTCATTCTTTCTTGGAGAGTATCAAGTGCAACATCAACAACTCCATTGCTGACATTTGTAACTCAGTCATCAGTGCAGATAAGAGAGGCTTCATTATATTCTACTCCAGTGACAGCTAGAGTCATATTTACCAACTCAACTTTTATTAATACTAGTTTGACTATTTCAGCTTCTTTATCTGTTACAATTGAGTGTAATTTACAGGCCATTACTTACCAACCTCTCAATAGTAAGTGCACATATCATGTTTCTCTATTCTTGTTAATATAATATTGATAGCTTCTTAGACTGTTAATGTAGGTGCCATTGTAAGACTAATGTTTGATTATGACTACAATGTTTGTGGAAAGACATAAATTCTAATTTCACTGTTAATTAGAGAAAAGTTGCTAATTATTTTGGAGTGCATTTTGCTAAGCAGTTATATATAAATAACTAATATATTATGAGTACTCTCTGATACCATCAGAAGATATTTTAAACCCCACTATAAGTGGTAATTCAAGTTATACTGTTATCCTACTACCTCCCTTCAAGATATAGCAATAACTTGCTAAGATTATACTTATTAACTGTAATTAAAGGTTATAATTATCATTATTCTCTACTTATTATATAGAATCACTCCTGTATGTGGTGTCATTATAAGTGCTATAGTTTAAGATAATCATTTGTAAATTATATCACATTTAGCTGAAATGTAACTATATGAAACTCTACTGATTCAGAGATTATACCTAAATATATGAAAAACGAATAACTAATTTAATGATTACTAATTTACAAACCAATTCGTTTATTCACAGTACTAGTTATTGTTAAACAATAAAGATTTTCAAAAAGGGAAGAATTAATTTCATGACAACTGTTTATCCTCCTGAATCCTAAACACAGGAAGATCTCATCGTCCACAACACTGATAACAGTACAGTACACAACATCACCACTATGTCCTGTTTTCTTGTATTGACTTCTATTTGGATGCTCAGATTGCACTCTATTTAGAGACCTATACAGTGCCTAGCCAAGTCATTGGTATCAAAACACTGCAGAGATTGAGTTCATAGTATAAATATCTCATTTTTCATTATATTGGTCTATTTTTCAAAATATTTTTGAAAATATATGAGCGAGCTATGTTGTAATTATCACGTCACTTATTATTAATACATATTCAAACATAATATTTCATGATTTAGCTGTGAGCTCTTCAAAACATAATATAATATCTCAATAAAGCAATGCTTACAATTGTGATGGTCCCATAGAATAGGAGCTAAAATACTTGTTTAATAATACAATAAACATCTTCAACTTGCAGACCTATAAAAAACATGGGTATACAATATCACAGTAGCTCTCAAAGACTGATCACCAAAAAAATTCTACTTTTACAGTAATGAATTTATTAAGCAAAACTGTCTTCACTTCTTTTAAACAAGTTGTTGTGAGATGATGCTCCGGTAATTATAAATCAATGTTGACAATATGCTTTATTTTGATTATAGTTAAACTTCTATAAGCATCACTTTAATACAACATGAAGCTACATTTTTGATACATGAGTGACTACAAGCTCTAATGCTTTTACTGTTTTAGCAACTGAATTCATTACTTCCTCAAATGCACAGACTATCTGATGAAACTTTTAGCTACATACTGCAATATATTCAGTAGCTATAAGTCATGCCTCATGATGTAGTAGTAATATTTGAACTTCAGAAGTCTTTCTCGTGTCATTAAGGAATTAAATGCAATATTATTGACAATAATAAATAACTCATTAGTACAGAATATGGAGTTAGTGTAAATGTTAGGTATATAACAAAGCTATATGGATTCATTGGTTTTTGTACAGCAAGTTGTGCACATGTTTGGAGTCTCAGGTAGTGCATTGTTCCTACAACTAATTCCTTTAATTCAACTAGATAATGGTTTGGTGCAGCACATAAGTGGCTTAGCTAAACACATCCTGAAACTACAAGATTTAAAGCAGGTGAGAATAGATTAAAAGATACAGAAAAGGCTGAGTTACTGAGGATCAGGAGAGGTAGACAAAGGAGAAAGGGATGACTCTAGTTAAAAGAGAGTAGGAAATGGAAATTATGAATAATAATATATTTTGCTACTGCATACATTATTTGAGAAAAAGTTTGTAAGTCAAGTGCCACAGAGTGTGGCAGAGTACTCACTTGTATATTAAAGTACTTTTTTGTCAACAAAAATTAACATAAATTATTAAGACAGTAATAGCATGTGTTTAAAACTGAACTGATATATGAAACAAAGTTCTAGTTCTGGATGTTTCTGCAAACTGAACAAAGTTTTGCTATTACCAATCTGAAATATATCGACTATTCAAAAGGCTTCTCAATCAGTAATTATTATGTGTGCTGTCATCTCATATGATTGTACCATTGTACAGCTTCAGCCAGACTGTAGAAAGTGAAGCTGGAATAAGGGATAGTGTGACAGGGGGCAGCCTTTCAATTCTCTAGAAAGGGTTGGAAGGTAGTTCTTTATATCTCTAGCAGGATAGCTTACTCTTTAAACAAGATTATAATCAATCTATCACTCTGAGATGAATATACTCAGCAAGTATCACATTTCATATTCTAATTTATATAAGTACGCATGATTTAGCAAAACTAAGAATAATATACATTCTTTCTGCAAATTTTGTGATTTTATACCTACCTATAGTTGACGTTAAGTTATTAAAACAGTATGTTTTGGATTGGAAATGTGTACTTTTAAATATTTAATTGTTGTACTGAATAAAAAACAGCAACTTGTTATTCACAAAGTATTACTGTTATATCTGGAATACTATGATTGGTTCTACAAGTAATTAGAACAAGGTTTGCTCTGTCAGATCATAAATACTTCCTCAATAAGTTTATATGAAAAAACAGGAAGCAGATGTAATACTATAAGCATGTTTGATAGATGAAATAAGGTTAGGCTTAGCTTTAATTGCAGTGTGATAATGTACAATTTTTATACAGTAGCTTTAAGTCTGTCAGTTTGTGTAGCTGATTTGTATCAAGTAAACAAAACTAGAACACAGTGCTATGATGATGTAGCTGAGTTCATTTGCTCCCAGCATGACTCTTTATTGACATGGACTGTTACAAGTATTACAAGTGGTGAAAGATCAGCTACTTTAAGCTTCAATTCTCAATTTAATGTAACAGAAAACATAAAGTATGCTTCAGTAGATTTTACATAAGTAACAGCTGAACTCATTTTTGGCAACTCTACATTCTCTTTAGCTCACCTCACTAATCTTTCTGCAAGTATACTGTGCAATAAAGAAAACATTACGTATCATCACTTTGAAAGTAAGATAGTATAGTATAAGTAGCAAATACTATAATTTGTAGAAAAAATTATATAAACATAAAAAATGTGAAGTAAGATAGTATAATAATATATGAAGCAAAATACAATTTGTGCAAGTTAAAATTATATAAACATAAAAAAAACATTTGTTCTAAATATATGACACACACAACAGGATACCTATTAGTTATATTGTATGTATACGGTTAGTTGTATATTGTAATGGAATGGATAAATAGACTTATACAGCTTAGTATTGGAATCAATATCTTATGTGCCAATGCATTAGTTACTGTTGCAACATTAATATTTTTATTTATTTTATCTTTACATTATAATATAAAAAGTGGCAGTGTCCAGTTTTGTTCCTTCAGAACTTTTTCTAACCCCAACTACGAGAGGTTCCTCCAGTTATAGAGTAATATGGACACCATCCTACTACAATACTTCAAGATACATGATAATAGTTTATCCTGCTGAATCCTACACACAGGAAGATCTCATCATCCACAACACTGATAACAGTAGTGTACACAACATCACTATAGCACTCAATGACTGCCTACACAGGATATATTCTACTTTTTTATTGGGTACTAATATTAAAGTTAATAACAAAGTACTTTATGCTGCTTAATATAAATTTTAATATAAATATTTCTTTAAAATAAATATTTCTTTTATCTACTTAGTATCATATTCATTAATAATTATTTTTACTGTATATGTGAAAATAATTTAGAGTGTTGTCTTGTAAACTCTCCTACTATACTACTATATAATATCACCAATAGTAAAGGAATGACTGTACATTTATCACATGATAATACAATACTATACAATGTGGAAATAATTCGTGGGAAGTAGTCTTCTGGAATTATACACTTGCTACAACATCCACTATTAGTAAGTCGTTGAAGTTAGTATACACAAATTATTGTGTCTAAAGTTACACTTTTAATGACTCCTAAACTGATTTAATTTTAATGTTGAAGTTTTATTTTGGTATTAAATGTTAGACTATTTATTTAGTAAATTTGTAATCAATTAGCTAGAATTCGTATTCTGGATTTGTTGATTGAATTAACAAATTTACACCAAATACATTGAATATAGCATATAATTAAAACTAAACAAGCACATAAGTTAAACTAAAATATATAAATGGACATAATTATTTTGTAGCCAATATAATACACTTCTGGATGAGATATAGCTATATGACAATGTGTGTACTTCAGGTATTACATTTTCAGATGCTTCTGATATACTGCAGTCTGATGTCAGGATTCTCTGACTATGTGTGAACAATACAAGAATGAAGTACTAAATACACATTCTAGCCACTTGCTTCCAATCATACTGAGTGTAGCTGTGACATGTCTTCTGACCATCATTATTCATGTCATAATAATAGTAGTATTTACAATCACAATGAAGAGAAAAAGTAAGCAGAAGTTCATGTAATATTATAATATTAACAATTACCTTACCTTATTATATACTTTTCAATTCAAGTAAAGTTAAGAATCAATTGTCTAGGTAAGATTTCATAGTATTCTATATAATGAATTGTGAATTATTATTATTGATGTGTAAAAAAATTTCATTATTCATTTAGTTTTACTGAACACAGTGGTCATACAAAGGTAGTGAGAAAAGATCATAATATATTATTATATGTCATCTAAATAGTCTTATTTAGTAATTTATAAATTTCTAGGAATCTTCCCTATCCAAGCACTCACGGATAGTGACGAGCCAGGTATGATATGATAGTGTGAACAGGAGGTAATGGTATTTTTACAGCTAATGATTATTGAATAGTTGTGTAATGCAGCGAAAATATTTTTTGTCGATAGGCACTACTATGATAGCAATATATCATTTTAATGTAGAGGGAGATTATGTATTTTTAAGGCATTTTGACTGATAATTTTGTTACTAATTAATGTTTATAAATTAACTGATTATTATAATATGATTATTTTTACCTCAGATAAAAACAAATATATTTAACAATATTTAAATAGTTTTTTAATGACAAGAAAAATTACTGTCAGGTAGTAGTATTATTACTAAATACTGATATTATAATATTTTTATATTATAGAATGCTGAATATTCCACTGTTCAGGTCAACATGGAAACAGTACATCATAAACTAGACATTTAATGAATGTATCTTGTCCTTTTTGATAACGTTAGATAATTTTATACAGTTCTATTAAAGTGCAAATAATAATGAATACTGATTCATGCTAACATTAGTAAATTTAGAGGGAAAATGTTGCTGACAATCGTTTGAATGCCAATGATTCAGATAATGATGGTAAGCCATTGATTCAGATTGTAATGCCTCCACTTATTTCAGATACTGAATTCACTTTTTCTCAGATATGTATGCGACTATTAACAACTGAAGAAATAGAAGTCCTCACAGATTGATATGATTTACAAACTATAATAAACTATTCTCATAAATTTAATATTTTATTATTTATATTCACTCTCATTTTCTGGCTTGTGATGCACATTGAAAATATTTCCTATAATTTTAGTGATTTTGCTAAAGAAAAAAGAACAAGATTGTTGAGTATTAGTGTGAGATATAATAATATACTCAATAAGGCATATACACTAATATTCACAATTACAGTCATATTATGCCAATACCTTGAATTCAATCAGTTAAGTAGTGCATTATTTTGAGATGCATGGTACTGAATAAGTACCATAGGCATGATTCACTTTCTGATTCATTCTTTTGTATATTGAACTTTCACTTACATAGCAACTGCACTACAAATAAATATGGCAATAGTTTAACTGAGATAGACAAATGTAATTCTTTTATTTGAAAAGGTCAAGTTTTAAAGAAACTAGAAACAGAATAAACTCTCCTACCATACTTCTGTATAACATTACCACAAGTAAAGGAATGACCGTACGTTTATCTCATGATAATACAATCATACAATGTGCAAATTGACTTCTGGAATGGTAAGTCAGAAGTAAGTAAACACAATGTTGAAGCTAAATTTATATATTCATTGCTTTTAAATTGATTCATTTTTTTTGTGGTAGTATATTTTTGTGTTGAAGTCAACAATCAATAAACTTAGGCTAAACAGAGTATTCATATTATTATTTTAATTTATAATGTGACAGTAACACATTGAGTATTGCATACAATTTAAACTAAAATTTACATGAAAAATCATTTTTAGCCATTATAGCATGTTTCTGGATGAAATATAATTGTGTGTATTTAGTTATTACACTTTCAGATGCTTCTGTTACAACTCAGTCTGATGTTCTGAATTCTATGGGTATGTGTGAAGAATGCAAAAATGAAGTACTAAATACATGTTCTAGCAACTTGCTTCCAATAATACTGAGTGTAGCTGTGACATGTCTTCTGACCATCATTATTCATGTCATAATAATAGTAGTATTTACCATCACAATGAAGAGAAAAAGTATGTAAAAGTTAATATATTTATATATTATATAATAATAATTATCATCCTTTTTAATTCAGGTAAAATAAAAAATCAATCGTCTAGGTAAGATTCATAATAATATTCACTACTAAAATAATGATATTATTGATGAGTAAGTAAACTTCATTTTTCTTTCAGTTTTACTGAACAAAGTGGCCATACAAATAGAGTAAGAGAGGTAAAATAATTTTTAATTGTATTATTGCTAAATGTCTTCATTAGAAATCTTCCCAACTAAAGCACTCACCGATTTTAACGAGCAAGGTAATGATATCATATTCTGTGAATAGGAAGGAGGTAATGGGATTTATATTCTACAGATTTTTGAACAGTTATATAATGTTGTATTATAGGCATTGCTGTGATAGCAAAATATATTCAGTCAATGAGTTATAAACACGTTGATGAAGATTATTTAATTTTGAGGCATTTGACATGTGGCTGATTTATTTCATTATAAATATATAAATGTATATCAGGTGAATTCCTAATTAATCTTTATTACAATTAATTTTTATTTCAGGTAAAAACTATAATTAAGCAGGGGAAGATCTGGGATTTGTTAAAGGGGGGGGCTCTTTTCAAGAGGTGAAATATCTATAGCTACTTATGGAAAAATGTTAAAATATATAGTAATTATGACTCAGAGCAATACCAATTTACAAATAATTTATATCTAATCATTTTTAGTAATTAATCTACTTATTCATTTAAAAAGTCCCAAAGTTGGTCTCTCAAAGACTACATTAAATTGCTATTGTTAGTACAATAAAAACTAATTAAATTTTTTTCCCAAAAACTAGCTACCTCATTATGCTCATAATTACATTAATCATGATAGCATATGCTAATATTTATGAAATCACTTATTATGCTCAAAATCATGCCAGCACAATTTGCCAACTCTCTGTGAATTGGTACACTTCATCATGAAGAAAAATAAAACTAATTTATTAGATAAAAAGAAAGTATGAAGACATTTTAGCTAGTGGTGAAAGTATTGTTTATATAATTTTTAAATTCAACCCATGAAGAAAAATTAATAAGCAACAAGCACTAAATTCTGTCCAGAATAAATAAATGCTGGACTTGTTCTGCTTTGGCATATTACGAACTTAGTCTGCCATATTGTATAAGGACACAAGTAGTAAACATTCTGACACAGAAAATCAATAAGTAGAGGTGCCTTCAGAAGAAAATCATGATGATTAGAGTACAATGAAAAAACAATGACGAACAAAATGGAGGCGGGGCTCGTACGACACCAGTTGAGCCATGCTAAATCCACCCCTGATTAAACGATTTTATTTATTTAGACCAATTACTATCAGATTGTATTATTATGGATTACTGATATTATAATATTTAAAATTTTATATGCATAGAATTCTGCAAATGCCACAGTTCAGGTCAACATGCAAAAGGTACATCATACTAAAAGGTTAATGTGTATATTGTCCTATTTTATGATGATACAGGTTAAACAATATTACATTATGCAGTGCTATTTAAGTGCAAACAAATTTGTGTGTTGATTCATGTTAAATTTGTAAATTTAGATGGAAGTTGTTGCTGATTATTGTTTGACTGCTAATGACTCAGCCATTGATGGTAAGCCATTGACTCAGACTGTAATGCTTCACTGCTTTAAGCAACTAAATTCACTTTTTTCTTAGGTATGTATGAGACTATTAACAATTGAAGATGAAGAAATCTTCGTAACTTAGCAATGATTTTAAACTTATTGAAATCCTTAAATGACATACTTTATAGAAGACTTATTCTCTTTCTGTTTCATGTCATCCATTGAAAATAATTACCGATATTTTTTGGAAAGTACAAGTTTCTTGAGTACAGTGTGAGATAGTATACTCAATAAGGTGTGTTTATCGGTTTAGTAAATGACAAACTGATATTGATGTTGTTTACATCAATAACAATTGATGAATTAAAAATATGGCTTCAACAAATACAATAGAATTGTCAGTTTCCTGACTTCAATTATTCGAAAATTTTCGGTTAACCGAACACCGAAAATGTAGTAATAGAATGTGGAGACACAAAGAAATGCTTAACCATGCCTCTTCATAGGTGTTTTTATAATACAATTGTTACAGTCTCAATGTGTTGAGATAACTGATATTCTTCTGTAATTCAGAATTTTTCATTATGTATCATTTTTATTACAAAATTTTTAATGTAACTTAACTATTAGAATGCTTGATAAAAAGTGCAAATTAGAACCCGTTGCTATATTGTTACTAGGTGTACTAACTTGGTAAGTGTGCACTATTTTTTGCCTTTAGGTATATGAACTGTGCATACTAACCACCCTTGGGTTATTGCTATTTTTGAGTTTTAGTTTAATAGAATAAGCCAGATAAAGCAGGGAGCAGATTGTGTGAGGCCCGGATATGGAGGGTCTACTACTCTCTCATATCCGACCTTTACGGGACCAGGAACCAGCCCTATCATATAACTCTCCTGCAGCCTCTCATACTCAGAAATTTACCTTAACATAGCTAGCTGCTTTACTGCTTACTGCAGAGCAGCCCACGGTAGAGTTAGATCTGGAGATAACAGCTGGCAGCTACAATGCTAAAGTAAACTTGTGGTGTGCCTCAATTGAATTATAATTGAATTTTAATTTTGGGCTGGAAACACAGAAGATTTCACTTGACACCGAAAATGCTGATTAACAAAGTTGCTAGTGGAAACTGGGCAGGCGTGGGTAAACGGGATCTAAAATAGTTAGAGCATGCGCGCTTAGGTACTGGTGGATTTAGTGCACTAAATGTACCAGTACCCAAGCGCTTATGCTCTAACTATTACATAGAGTATTGTTAATTAATTTTTTTTATTTGTCAATGTAGTTACATTTTGAGTCCCGCATTTAAACATAGTTTTCCTTTATGAAGAGTATTTACCATTCTAAATTCAAACTAGCCCTTGCTATAATAAATATAAACTATTTTTATGGGGGTTGGCAGCTGCTCTTAGTTCTATAATGTACTTGATGTATATATGTATATCTGGGTTTGATACAAAAATTTTGACCATAGCATCAGAGGGTGGGGCTATGTACTTCTTGATGGGTGAACATATGCAGCGATTAAAAAAAAAGGATTGACCAACAAAGCAGTTTATCTATTTATTTATTTTTAACAGTTAAACTTGTGAACAATATCCAGACTTTTTCACCCATTACCCATATTATTGTTTGGGTGTTATTGGACAGCAAAACCTGGAATAAAACTTTTTTTTTGTCAACAATTCATTTTAGTGCATCAAATTTCACCTTGTGTAATATTGAGGACGCTTTTTTAAGTAGCTAAATGCTGAGGGACAACTTTGTTTAGGGGAGGGAAACTCTATTTAGTGGGGTGAACTTAGCTTAGGAAGAGTGGGGGGGGGGGGGGGGGCGGGGGGGGGGGGGGGGGGAAAACCCAGGGTTCCCCCCGTCAATGATAAAAGGGG
>WLWI01000854.1_pt1 | contig 26835 bp, 17 predicted proteins | sample 6701501 | NCBI WGS metagenome assembly WLWI01 (sample SAMN12718690, study PRJNA515312) | sponge metagenome | isolation source: marine sponge | host: Mycale hentscheli | place: New Zealand: South Island, Marlborough, Capsize Point | collected 2014-11-01 | reverse complement strand
TATGATTTGAAGAGTTTAAAATAGTGAAATAATTGCTCTCCTCAGAATGAAGGCTAGAGAAATCACACTTACACTCATAACACAACAGTACTCATGATTTATTCTCACCACATAGTAGAATCTATTGCCAATGAATGCTATTTGTAAAAAAAGGACATAGTTGCCTATTAAAACACCAGCTACTTTAAAGTAGACAACAAAACTAGTGTTCAGTTAAGGTGTATTTATATATATATATATAACACATTAAACAGCTTTTGATAACAGTATTTTATAAATTCTTGCCAGAATTATATTTACTGTTAGTATTACAAATTAGTGCCAGAATTATTGGGGGGGTAAAACCCTCATTTACCCCCCCACTAAAAATATTGGGGGGTCCTGTGCCCCCTACCCCCCCTGTTCCTACTCCCCTGCTTTTATAAATTAGAAATCCTTTGTGACCTGATTCCAGGCATAATCATCAAAGAGGGAAGAAAGACTGTGTACTCTAAATTGTCTAACAGTCTCAGGTCTTCTGCAATAACATGATTGATAACTACATATCTGATATTATCATATGTCAACGTTGACTAAACATTTTAATTGTTTCTCAAAAACAATCAGGTTGGTGATCGATAGCAATGTACATGTTGTGTTGTTGTTGTTGTTTGTTGTTATTGTTATTCAGTGTTAGGAAGAAGCCAGTTATTGATTCAATATAACATTCCAGGAACAGATTCTTAGAAGTTGGGTAGTGGCCTGTCATGATTGGAGCCTCACTTGTGCAGACCCTTTACCTAGTGGTAGGTAAAGATACGAGATCTGTGTCAGTTGGTTGGAGTGTTAAGTAAACTTTAATGAATGATCAATATTTCGTGCAGTTTACTGAGAAGAACAAATACATTGTGATGAACTTGTGACTCGTATTAAACTGCCGGATAATTACTTCCAGGCCAAGTTTTTAATATTCTATATACAGAGAGAATCACAAGTGCCAAAGAAATGTCTGACTATGTAGCTATCGTGTTCCTGTCTGTCTAAAACTTGCAATAATGTGGCGACTTGTCGTGCCACACATGTGAATCTGCAGTAATCCATGAATATGCTAATAACAACTCATGACATGCATACTTAGTTCCTATTTTTGGCTATAAATATGTTTTATGTTATCATAGGATGTGGATTTTTACTGACCTAGCTTAGAAATGGATTTAGCTTCTATTCACTCCATTTTTTTTGTTGCTAAATATTATACAATTAGCTACGGTCATTCATTGTGTATAGGATGCAACTACATAAGCTATTATTCCTTTTATGTCTGCTATATATTCAATTATATATACAATTATAGCTATTGCACACGTGCACACATATTATTGCAATGGGGGGAGGGGGGTGGGGAAGATACTTTTCCGCTTTTTCAGATTCCATGGCTGCTATAGCAACAATGTAATTGAGGTTCATGAAGATGCTACCATTTAGCAACTTGTGAGTCTGACATTTGCTTTAATCAATTTAATCTTGTTCCCTTGAAAAAAAAAGATGATAAAGATAGGTGAGACTAAGTTAGACAGCCTCATTTTTGTCTTCTAGCTGTTTACGTGTATAGTGATTCAATAGAGAGTGTAATAACAGAGCTGTTTCCAGTGATAGCGAGAGAACTATTCCATGTTACTAAAGAGGGGGAGTGGCATTTGCTGCAAATAACTTGTTGAGGGGAACATCCCACTACAATTAACTTATCTTACGCTGTGGATTGTTATTACTATTATTATTATTAGTATTATTATTATTATTATTATTATTATTTAATATTTTGTTTAAAAATGGTTATTTAATTGTAATATGGTAGAGGTACAGTTAATGAGGTGATACAACCTTTCAGATAAAATATACATTAATTTAAGCCACTTACTACGTGTATTACTCTGCCGATAAAATGATTTGGAATACAGCTCTTTTACTCCCTTTTTAGAAGGATCTGCATTTATCTCATGTTGCACCTGCATCTGGTCCAGATATTGAGACATGCCATGTACCAAGTAACTCACTTAATGGTTGCTTTATTCATGCATTGTCAGATTTTAGGTACTTCATACAATTACAATAGCTACTATTCTTTCTGATGGCATAGTTAAGAGGACTTCTGCAAGAAGTCGAAACGTCAGGTTAAGTTATAATTAACCATAATTGGCTGTTAAAAAGAGAAAATTTATACTCAAATAAATAATATTTTAACACCATGTTTGCTGTAGGGAGGATGCTGCAACATTGCCTCCTGTAATTTTTATAAGCAATACACATGGGAAATTGTTGATTTGGGACAGTCCACCCTCACCCCCATGCTAAGGTCCCAAATTGTGAAAATTATGGTATGATTCACGGTGCATGGGTGTAGTAATTGGGGGAGGGGGAAAAGGACATGTGACCCCCTCCCCACCCACAATATTTTACTTAAATCTCGTGTGTGTCTATAGGATAGTCAGAATTACTCTGCACGTGTGCGTTCGTTACACTACAGCTGTGCATTGGTCTGTGATTGATAGGCGAATTCCTTAATTTAATTTGAAGATTTAACAATACTAACTTGGCCACATTATCACTAGCTAATATCTGGTATGAGGACACGCTACCTCAAATAATTTGTCATGTTGTGCCACCACCCCCATACCCCCCACCCACCTCCCATTATTCCTACATCTATACAGTATTTACCATATATCCAAGCACAATGAATCAATGTGTGGTTGATACGTGATAATGCAAGTTGGCCAAGCAACATAATTTTTACAATCAATGATACATACAACAAAAACCCACACACATGTATGTTCATCTTATAGCTAGTTGTATTCTCCACCGTGAGCTGTGATGTAATAGTGATGTATATAGTCATGCTAGCCTTACATGTGATTGCAGCCACAAGACTATAAGTTTGCCCCCATAGCCCTGTGATGCTTGGCAGGTGTGTGTGTCTGCTGGTATAGCTATTTCCAGTCAATTAATACACGGACACTCCCACTATACTCCACAATCCTCCAACTCCAATAACCAGGTACAGAGTGCATACCTAACTGTACTGCACCATTATAATATTATTTGTGAAACACTACGTGAGCATAGTCACATGAAAGGTGATAAAAGAAAACCAATGACAATAAACTTGCCACTATGACCAGGGACGCATGTGAAGAGCTGTTCATGAGCCCATGTGGGCTGAGGGAATTCATGTGAACCCTCCCCTTTCAAATTAATAATATTCATAGATTATCAATATTCACCAGGACCTGAAGTTGTGTCTACTTCATTGTGGTCAGCTACAGCAATAATTTAATGTTATTCTCAACAGATAAATAATAGCTGCAGATACACTAGCTACTAGAGCTGAGGTTGTACTACTTTTTGTTATGGATGAATTGTATCTGCCACTTGATAAGTTATAATACAATGTAACCAAAATGTGGTTAAGTGTGGAGAGATTAAGTGTACTAGCACTTATTCACATGAACTACAAATTGACATTAGTATAGACACCATCTGTAAATATCCACCTAGAAGCAAGTGTCCCAGCGTATTGTTTCAATAGCTTTTGTTATCTGCCATACATTTTAACACTTGAAGTGAGTCTATCTTTGGGGTATGTTAAAAAAATAACTCACCTTTAAAATAATCCTGCGTGAGCCACTGAGAATACAATGATTCATATCTAGCATAAACATGCAAACCCCTTGGTAGGAATGTAACCATGTTAGGAGTTGTAAACATATTGATTCTGCCTTCTAGCACTTGGTCAAGGAAACCTTGTATGAATTCAATTAACTTGGTCCATTCCTCACAGTCTCGCCCAAGGCCTATAAAGTACCTGCTGGTCTGGGTGAGTTGTGCTCTTATCACTCCAGCTGAGCAAACCTTACAACATCCAGACCAGATGCTCTTATCATCTCCTCAGATAGTATTGCCACCTCTAGGTTAAAACTCATAAATAGCCTCTACATAATGGTTAGCTGGGACGCAGATAAAGAGTAAAAACATTTGCCAGCCCTCCTTATTGACTGAACATATCACTGATATTCGGCATTATCAACATATTTTCACGTGGCTACATTATTATTATGTATATAATAGAATTTAATTATATAATATACATGCAAATCACTAAAATGTTCACATGACATTAATAACACATTGTTCATGCTTCCCTCTTTCCCCTCCCCACCCCCTTTCTCTCTAACTTGTTCCTGCATCTTTTTAGTAGCATGATAATATTTTATGGAAATAATGTGAATTATAAACAACAAGTGAAGAGTATTGGAATGCCATACAAATATATCTTCTGTCCAGCTCCAGTGTCATTATAATTATATGCCAATTCAAATATAGTACCAGTACAGGTTCATCTTGAGCTGTTATAGTCACTTAATTGTGAATACACCTAATTGTTTATAATTTATACGACTCTAATTCTGTTTACTTTAATTAATGCTTAGCTGTGTGTGATGTATGTGTGTGTGTGCATGTGTATTTAATTATGTTTCGACAGCTATCCATGTCATGTTCTGATGTAATTCAGTTGTAATGACTTAAAAGATTACGTGACTCCTCTGGGTCAATTTCAACTATAAGCATAATATATAAATAAAATATACTCACATCATCTTTGTTGGTAAGATATGCTTGTTTCCTTCATTAATGAACCAATTGATCACAATACTAAAAGTGGTCATTTGCTATTATCACTAACATTCTTAGGAGTAATAATCTGTCCTATGTCTTGACGGGGATTCTTCCAGGAAAACAAGTGGCGCCTCCATGTGTGTGTGACAGTTGTGGCACTGTGTATATTTGATGATGCTAGCACTTGCTAATTTGGAAACATTACAAGAACATATGCACAAGGTTCAATTCTGACTACATCTGCACACACACACACACATACACCACACACATACACCACACACACACATACACATACACATACACCACACACATACACCACACACATACACCACACACACATACATACACCACACACACACATACACCACACACACACCACACACACATACACCACACACACACATACACCACACACACACATACACCACACACATACACATACACCATACACATACATACACCACACACATACACCACACACACACACATATACCACACACATACACCACACACACACATACACCACACACACACACACACATACACCACACACATACACCACACACAACACCACACACACACACGCGCATGCACCACACACATACACCACACACACACACACATACACCACACACATGCACATACACCACACACATATACCACATACACACACACACACACATACACCACACACTCTACGAGGCTAGTCTTGCAGTGCACTAGAATTCCATATGTCACTACTAAGAATAGTAGTCTATAAGCTTTAAAAATAAGAATAAGCAAATTAACACTAGAATAATGGCTTTCAATTCATCTATAATAAAAAAAATCAGAGTGAGTTATCCATGTCCACAATCGAGATCATTCAAACCCACGGAAAGATCACATACATGTGCTTACAGTCATACAGACTATACATGCTAAATCTGTACACTTTATAAGCTGGTAAAGTGTCATCATTTAGACATCTTTAATTACATTGAGCGATATTTTAGTATCTTTCACAAGCTATTTCTTAATGATATCTTCTTGCCTCTTATGAACCACTTGCATTAATGGTTATATCTTTTAGCTATACCAAAAAATATCCCACATTGAATTGATTTTATTATTTCTATTGTGTTTTGATACATTATTTTCTCAATGGCGCAAACCAAGAAGATGTGTATTTGCTAAATAATGATGCAAGTATGTGTATATAACCCAATATATCTTCTATAAATTTTGCGAGCCTAATTAAAAAAAAACAAGAAATAACAAAAACAACAACACAAGAAATAACGAAAACAACAACACAAGAAATAACAAAAACAACTGAGAAAGAAAAGATAGAAAAAAAATGTTAACGTATGTCAAAAATTTATTAAGAGAGAACTGACGACAAATTAGCAAGCACAATTTTAATTTAGTAGAATAAATCATTTGAGATAAATTGACATCCTTTGTAGATGGAGGGGGTGGTGGACACTGCCCTTCCCTGCGTGTCCCTCCCGTCTCCCACTCCCCAATTTGTTGTGTTCGGGAGGCAGAAGGGGCACCCAATATATGCACTTGATATCTCATCACATGCTGAAGACCTGCAGGCTTCACATAATATACACATAGTTCAGCGATTGTTTTACTCAACCAATCTGTACACATGCACACACATCCAAAAAATGCAAATGCAAATTCTCTTGTAACTGTTAGCGGTTATGCGCACCTGGCAGAGCGAGGTTGCCTGTACACTAAGCAAGCACTGTCAGCCATGCAAACTAAGCTCCTGGAGCCAGGAACTCACAGGAGAACAGGCCTTTTCTCACATCAAGTGGTGTGGGCACCCGAAGCCCCATTTGGACTATGGGTGTTTCATGAGAAAAGGCCTTGAATTTGCACCCCAGCAATTGCCAGGTATCCCATCACAGCTGGGTGGACTGGTGGGGCTGGTGAGAGGCAGATGAAAAATCTGATGGAAAATTGCCAGAGTTGAGCTTGAACTCTGGGACATCAGGCCCTGAGCCAAGGACACAACCACTACACCACACAGCCACCACACATCCACACACACATACCACACATTTGTGACCAAACTGTATGTAGCAATATACCAACATCCCAACATCATTTAGTGAGGAACGAAAGAAAAATCCTATTGGGTAATAATATTCTGCAGTAGCTGAGTAAGTCCTTCTAATTCACTCTGTACATTGTGGGTTTACAAATGGAAGAAAAGGAACTTAATATGATTCTAACTAAAGTACAATTCCACTGTGAAGAGACTCTTTACAATCCCTCGATTCTTTAAGGTACTGCTGGTTGCTCTATTGTAGTAAAGGAACTATACAGTAAAGTATAAAGCATTTAAATGTATCAGTAGCTCAATAGTAAAAATACATGGCAAAACCTAACTGCTTGTGTGCAATTACTACAAATGTAATCTGGTACGGTGTCATCAAAACATAATAGTGCAGTGAAATATAGGTTGTTATTATAGGCCAGGTTGCAAAGTACGATATAAAAAATGATTGGTAATAGATTAAAAGTGGGTACTCAAGTTAGTGTAAAAGATTTAATTCCTCTTGTAGAATTTCAAAGGTCTATTCATATCGTACTTTGTTGTGCTACTCACAAAGCATAGCTATGTACCTACTGGTCCCTGGAAAAGTTACGTAGAAACAAATGCAGTTCTTTAATATACTTACATAAGTCCTGCTGTCATAGCCTTAGCATTTGTGTCATCACACAACTGGTGAATGCTACTCGAAGCTGAAACATCTTGCTATCATTCAATTTCAATACTAAGATTATAAGTTCAGGAAATTGATTATTATTTTTATTTAATGTATTAATAGCTAATTAAGAGAATAGATGCAGTTCTGTCATGTTATCAGAATAAATCATTTAATCAAATCTAAATTATGATATTATTTTTTGATTCATTATTATGTAAAATTTATAGCAATATTTGCACAGTAAATAAACTGACATTCGCTTGCTTGTGGTTTTATCTGCATTAATTGATGCCAAAGCATCTATGAATGAAATCATATTAAAATTTAAATTAAAAAAAATAATTTTATTCCAACTTTTATTATTTCAGATTTTATTTCAATGGTAAGAAATGAATGATGTATTGTTAAAATGCTTTGAAATTAATAAATTGAGGTAATAGCGGAATTTCAAAATTTGCAAAAAATAAATTAATAAATAAAACAGACTGGAAATGCTTTTATGAAAAAGTCGTAACACCTTTGAAAAATTATGTTTAAAAATGAACTGCAGATAGACCCTTAACTGGTACAGGATAAACTCTGATGGAATTGTATAATGGTAAGAGTGCATCATGAACACTAAACATTAATCATTCACCTTATGAATAATTTTATCTATAATAGGTAAATATTATGCTGAATCGAAAGAGGACCAGTCGAACAGTCATCTTTATTCAGATATACATTTTCTTATCCATCATTTAATGCTTAGCTAGCCACTCATGAGCAATAGGTATTGCTATGCATTTTATTAATTTTAAACATCCAAACAATATGTAGCTAGCTAATAACTTCAAAATTAGCTGTAGTTAACTGCCAAAATATGTCAACAGTTCATATGATTAGCTCCATATTGCTGCCAACCAGTAGCTAACAATAGATTGCATAGGAAGCAATTTCAATACTTCCTAAATAGGGAGGTATTGGGAAAGATTGCATGATTTTTAGTCAGAATCGCTTCACTTCATTAGGAAGTTTGCCTGCAGTATGGCAAGAAATTGATTATTCCTAGAAGCACAATAGCTATTTGACATGCTAATTAAATAGGACAACTTAGAAACAATTCTTTCCTTGTAAAATTTATGGCTGTAAGATTTACAGAACTTGTAAGCTTACAATAAAAACAACAACAACAACAACAAGTCTATCAATGCCAGAACTCTAATTAGAGCTTGGAGAATTTGTTTTAACAGCAAGTAAACAAAGTTTTGAAACAGATACTATAAATTAAAAACTAATTGGCAGGCTACAGTTGCTGTCTAAAGATACAAGTTACAGTGTGGAAGGATCATAGATGAAGGATGTTTACAGACTGAATGACATGTGCTCCATGGTTTAATCACGTCCTTCATTAATTTATTTTTTGCTATTAATACTAATATTTCAAATACGTGATACACTCTTCTAGTCTCCAAATTAAACAACTGACTTGATAACATGTTTGTGTTTACTTACATTATGCACTTATTACATCATACCTGGAGTGCATTGGCTTTTTTAATATTATAAGGAGATGGCAGTGGAGCAGGCAGGAGTGGGGGTGAGACCACCTATGAATTGCACAAGACTTTGTATTAAATGAGAGAAGATTTTTTGAGATTGTATAAACTATCATGGCATGGAGTTCCAGTTCATTAAGTGAGAATGGAGAACTATTGGAGGGAGGAGGGGGGTAGGTCCCCCCTTGAGAATTATTGAAGGGGCCATTGGGCCCCCCTGGACCCCCACTTCCTCACTTTTAACACTATAGAAAATGTCATTAACCCAATGTTAATCAATCTACCAAAGTACACTCTCAAGTAGCTATTAATGAATATTCATTTCTCACGAGTAGCTAAGCATTCAAGTAGCTAATACTCTCTAATTAGCAGTATACATTTTGGTTTCGATTTTAGGCTTTTTTCTTTCTATTCTGTTTACATACACATTCTTGGCTGAAAGGCTGAGTAGAGCTTTCACTTTACAACTCAGATCACGTATGCAGTCAGGTGTTTTGGGATGCAGCTCAGGTGTTTTGGGTGCAGCCAGGTGTTTTGGGTGCAGCCAGGTGTTTTGGATGTCTGATATTGCTACTAGTTTGTACTTATCTGTTAGCAAGTGGTGTGTGTTGTCCAGAGAGTTCAGATGTTTCTAACCTATTTCAAGAAGGCACACTGCTTTGTTAACACTTGTGCATGTGTGTGTACACTTGTGCATGTGTGTGTACACTTGTGTATGTGTGTGTACACTTGTGTATGTGTGTGTGTGTGTGTGTGTGTGTGTGTGGTGGGGGGGGGGGGGGGGGGTGGGGGGGGGGCAAAGGGGGGGGGGGGGGACAAAGGACCAAAAAATAGTCTTACTCGCACTGATTACAGCAGTTGGGAAGACAGTCACAGTTGCCTAGCTGTGTAGCCAATGAGGGGACCTATTTAAAGAGACTATACTGTCCTGATGTCTGTCCCGGTACAAGGCTAGCCATTGGTTGGCGACCTTGTGACAGTAACTTTCGAGATTTGGAAATGCAATACATTTCATATTTCAATTAAGTGTTGTTGTTGTTTTTTAATAGCTACACGATCTGCAATCGTTATTACAGAAAACTGAGAGATAAACAAGTTTTCTTAGTAACTAACTTATAGCAATTATAAACTTGGTGCTTCAATCAGGAAATTGATTACATTCACTACATTCACTACATGTAACAGCTTTGTATTTATTCCATGCAAAACAAATTGCAGACAGTAAAGTTGGAACCTTGCTGATGATCATAGATCATGGACAGAATGTGTAAGTCCCAAATCATTATAGCGATAAACAATTAGTCTAGTTTTCAATCCATGCAATCCATGCTATCTAATGATATGATTGGCACAAGCGCATGTTTATTAATAATATTCAATAGAAGTAGTCAACAACAACTTTTTGTCCCAAAATATTAATAAGCAGTTAGATCAATGACATATTCAAGCATGTAATGTGTATTTTAGAAAAAAAGACATGATTAATTGTAGCTATAATCTCTTCTTCAATTTATAGAATGAAAACTATGCATAGAATTAATGCATAACTTTAGCTACTTAGGCACAACATTATAAATAATTATTGGGCGTACATGACACCAGCAGTGTTCATATTGACCTTTAAAAAAAAAAAAAAAAACATATTAGTTTTTCAATTGAAAGGCTGTGCTATCTTGTCACAGCTGTGTTAAACTAATTATAAAGTCTTGAGATTGAAGATGATGGATAATTAATAACATCAGAGAGTGAATTGATATCATTATTAATTTTATATTAGTAGCTATATCACTGCACTAGGGATATCACTACACTAGAGATATCACTACAGGGTTATCTCTAGTGTAGCGATATTTCTAGTGTAGTGATATCTCTAGTGTAGCGATGTCTCTAGTGTAGTAATATCTCTAGTGTAGGGATATCTCTAGTATAGTGATATCTCTAGTGTAGTGATATTTCTAGTATAGTGATATCTCTAGTGTAGTGATATTTCTAGTATAGCGATATCTCTAGTATAGCGATATCACTAGTATAGGGATATCTCTAGTGTAGTGATATCTCTAGTGTAGGGATATCTCTAGTGTAGTGATATCTTTAGTGTAGGGATATCCCTAGTGTAGTAATATCTCTAGTATAGGAATATCTCTAGTGCAGGGATATCTCTTATGTAGTGCAGGGGTATCTCTCTAGTGCAGTAATAGCTCTAGCATAGGGATATCTCTAGTGTAGTGATATATCTAGTGTAGGGACGTCTCTAGTATAGCAGGGGTGGCTCCGCCAATTTTCAATTACACCAAAAAATATTAGTATACACTGGAGATATTGTAACTGGTAAAGTTTTCTCAAAATCTTCACATACACTATACTAATGTGGATAAAAGAGCTTTCATATATTTATTGGGTATTTTAAACTAATTACAAAATAAACAAGTACACAAATGTTATTAGCCAATTAGAACAAACATCATCACTCTGTATGATAGCTAGTTTTTTTGTAATGCTAAGCAATGTCTTCTAAAAACTTATACTGCTATGATATTGTTGCTTTTCCCCAATTGCAATAGTACAGCTACGTGATATTTCTTAAAAGCTGTTGTGATAATTTAATGCCAAGTGAAAGTGAATGCTTACAAAAACAGTGGAGGGTGAGTGAACAGGATGAGTCATATAATCTGCCATGCAAGTACTTATAAAGAAAATTCATAAAATAACAACTTCAGTAGCTATAGATTTCGCGGCAGCCGTATCATAAATAATGTACTTAATTTTTATATTAATTGCCCAATGTACTACAGCGTGTGTGGCTGATCTCTATCAAGTCAACAGGACCAGAACAATGTGTTTCTCAGATGTAGCTGAGTTTGTTTGCACCCAAAACAGTGGAGTCGTTTCTTGGACAATTTCAAGTAGTACTGGCGGTTTCACACAACTAAGTTTTCACTACTTTTTTGACTCAACCGGGCCAATGAAGTCCACTATGATAAATTCTACTATAGTGCGAGGGTTTTTAATTTACGGCAACTCATCTTTCCTGGAGAGCAGCTTGACTATTGCAGCCAGTCTTTCTGTTACTCTTCGGTGTAACAGTAATGCCTTTGTTTATCAGCCAAATAGTGAGGGACTATATAATTAAGTAGTGTCATACACCCAATATAGCTACTATTGACTGTTAAAGAAAACTGCAATGAGAGCTTCTAAATACTCTTAATTAATTACTCTTATTTTAGGAGAAAAAAACAGAAACTAGTAAAATGAATGGCAGTAATGACAGAAAAGTGATATAGTTATTACTAAAAAAATTGTTAGTTAACAATGACAAGAAAATCAAAAGAAAGATTAAATTTAGTTACAAAATATAATTATCTATTTTAATGTTTTCATTGGTTACAGATTCCCTGATGGTTCCACCTACCCAGATATTTTTGACACCAACTAACAATGCGTTCAGCTATAGGATATCGTGGGTGCCTTCCGTCTGCGATAACTTCAACTATACAATAACTACTAGTCTTTCCACATCATTTAGTGAATCAGGACACATCATCATGGTCCAGAACTCTGATGAGAGTATAATAAAAACAATAAATGTCTCTATTAGCAGCTTCTCAAGTGTTATGTACTCCACTTTTAGGATAGGTAGGCTATAGCAATTGGTAGGCATTAATTAGCTATTAATATAATTCACTCATAAATTGTTTATAAACATTTCTTAGATTGCAACCTTGTTATTGCTCCTAAAGTGATGTATTATAGTATTATTACATCTGGTGAGATGAGTGTGAATATTTCACACCATAATAGCACTGTCTACTGTACCAATGGAGCATGGAATACCAACTTATTAACTTCATTGCCCCCGTCTTCCTCTGAAGTGAATGGAGGCTTGGAAACATGGAATACAAGCCTATTACGGTTACCTGTATCTTCCCCATTTTTCTCAGATGAGAATGGACAAATCACGTCGGAAATGCCTAAAAATTCTGATATAATAATATTACATCTTAACATCACAATACTGTCAGCAATAGTTAGTGCTGTGGTTGTATTTTTTTTCATCCTGATTTTCATTATCACCATTATGATAGTAATAATAGTAAGGAGGAAGACAAGAAATAGTAAGTTACATATAAATATGCATTTTACATAACCATGTCCATTGTTCTTCTGTTCGGCAGATATAATGGAAGAATATTCATTGGAGTAAGTTAAACATTAGTCCATTTTCAATTTAATTGTATCATTATTAGCAGATAATGCTTTTGCTATATTATATAAGTGATATTTACAATAATATTTTGTCGAAATTTAATACAGGAAGACATATTCTGAGAAAAATGTGAGTTACATACATGTATATAATCGAATTTGACTCTGTACTTAATTATAGCTATGTTAAAATTTGAAATTCTAGCAACAATAATTTCTTTTTTGATTAGCTTGACTATTTTATCATTATAGGATAAAGCCCAGACAAATACCACAATATCAACAAAAGAGGTATGAATCTTCATGTATGTTTTTAGTTTGTCATTTACAACCTCTAAACCCCACCTGTTTGGCTATTTTATTGTGAAATCGTTCACAGATACCAGATTAATTTATATACATATAGAGCTGTAATGTACACACAAAAATAATTACTTGATTGAAACTTTCTCACATGAAGGGGTCTGGAATAAAGCAAAGGAAAATTAATGTGAAAAAATCTTAGTTGTCGCCGGGGAATCAAAACCAGGACCACTGACTTTAGCCACCAGTGCTGAAATTAATTACAGGAAGATATATTATAGCTAGCTATGTTACACAATAAAACTAGATAAGACAAAGCCAGTGGCCCTGAATTCGATTCCCCAGCGACAACTAAGATTTTTTCACACTTTTCCGTTGCTCTTTTCCGGACCCCTTTAGGTGAGAAAGTTTCATCATTTTTATGAAGGATAAATAATTACCTTCATAAATTGATTTAATATATAGAAGTTAGTTCAAGTGGATGTAATTTTAGGTAATTATAATATATACTTCATCAACTCTTAAAATAAACCCCTTTATAATGAACAGCATTCAGATTATATTTATTAACTACAGCTAGTCTTATCTATTTTTATTATGTTTAGCTATTAGCTATAGCTTTAATGTAAAAACAGAAATGATATTTTATAAACAGAATACTGCATACTCGTCTTTCAAAAGCCACAATTCAGTCCTGCACCAGACAATTCCTTCACTGGGACAGGATGAAATTTATCAGGAAATGTGTACAGTGTATAATGGTAAAAGTACGTCATGAATACTAACAATGTTCGTCATTATTTATGAACTAAATCTATGTAGGCAAATACTATACTGAATCAGAAGAGGATCAGTCCAACAGTCATCTCTACTCAGAGATACATTCTTCATATTGTGAGAATCCAAAATTTAACCATTGAATACACTACTCACAAACAAAAAAAAAAAGACAAATAAATTTATAATTGAGTGATTATTTTTCTTGAAATTTTTAAAAAATATTATAATTGGTGTATTATTAATAACTTCGATGAAAATCATATATCATAGTTACATATTTTGAACAACTTGTTCATGAGATATGTATAGCTAATAGCTACAGCTAAATATCTTGCTTACTATGGTAGCCATATTCATTTGTTTCTCACCATATCTATATAGCATAGCCTGAAATCCAGCTAAAATAACACTTTTTTGAATACACTTTAGCTATGGTAGCCTTAGTGCAGTAACACTATGCATAAGTAAGTTACAACAAAATGATAAGAAATAGAATCCTTGAATTTCATAATATATTTCGTATTTCACTAGTCATAAATGTTTTTATAAAATACAAACATTTCAACCTTTTTTCACTGGTCATTATCAGTGTGTGGATGATAATTTTAGTGAAGTCAAAACGATGTCCTAGTATGGAATTAACTGATGTACTTAATCACAGTAAAATTTCAAATTACAATCCTTGAAAGAGCAATTCTCTATATCCCATTTCCCCCCTCCTTATTAATATCCTCTTTTCCTATTTTCGTTACATCACCTTGAAGCAGTATGGTCAAGCACCAAAACATTGTGTAGAGTGAAAAATGAATGAATAATGTATTCACCTCTACATATCGTTGGAGGAGTTAATAATTGGGAACTCTCACCACTTGCCTCAAGGCTTATTCTTAAGGTTTGTCATTCGTTATAATAATTAGCAAGATCAGAAAAGTTTTACATCTTTTAGAAACTCTAACTAGCGAGAGAGTGCGTGTGAATAAGAAACAACTGTGTCCACTTTAGGGTGATTATTATCCACTGATATAATGTGAAGTAAAAATAGGTTAACACTTAACTTGATTAGCTATTTTCAATCCTCTCAAACACAATCTCAAAATTATCAAATAATAATATCCATAACTATGTTTATATACACAAATTTGCTCAAAGATAGTTAATGTCATAGCCCCACCTCCCTCAATTCACATTTTCTACTAGTTCAATTAAAGCAAGCCAGTTAAATTATATGTAAATTAAATAATAATAAGTCGTAAATGATATTTTATTATCTCTGAATTTATTAAATTCAAAACACTGTCAAGGTTATTATTGTGTATATACAAAGACTAATGAAGCCACCTAAGGTGCGAACCCTCAGCACTACTAAACATGACCTAGCTAATATTGTGGCAGACTCAGAGATGACAAGCTGATGAACACACAATGCACTCATCCACTCATCATTCCATCATAGCTATAACATACAACACAACATTCCGAACTATCCATTAGTAGGTTCACACACACACACATTCAGAATATATATCACTCATTCATGTAAGTAGTCTTCAATCTTGCCATTATCAAAGTGAAAGATAAGAACTGCTACATTTGGTGACCTCGACGTGATTCCTGGACGGTTCTGGGACCATGGCCGAAGCCAACGCTGTTAGTCTTAAACTTCCCACCTTTTGGAACACAACCAGAAGTATGGTTCAAGCAAGCCGAAGCACAATTTGCAATCTGTAACATTACAGTGGACAATATGCCTACATTCTTGCAGCCTTGGACCAAGACACAGCAAGTCGAGTTCTTGATTTGTTGAGCAACCCTCCAGTGGAGTTGAAGTAAGACGCTATCAAATCCCACCTCTTACAGACTTGCGGTCTGTCCCGCAAGGTTCGAGCGAACTGTCTCCTTCTGATGGACGAGTTAGGAGACCGGAGACCATCAGCCCTCATGAGACGAAGGTTGTCTCTTTTAGATGGTCACGCACCTTGCTTGCTTTTCGAGCAACTTTTCCTGAAAAGAATGCCAGACCCCATTCGTCTTCAGCTCGTGGAAGTTGACTTTACGGACCCACGCAGAGTTGCGGAAAAGGCAGACCAATTATAGCTATCTATAGGTTTTTCTTCGACTCTTGCCATCCACCGAGCGAATTATCGTCAACCTACGAAAACCAAGTATCCTAATTCGGGGCAGCACAGTCTTCCTCGGACTCTACCTGTGAGACTCAGGCAGTCCTCCCACTCAGACTTGGCAGTCTCACTTAACTCGGCGTCAGTTAGTCACCAGTCTCGCTTGACTCAACAGTCTCACTCGCACTCAACTCATCAGTCAGTCAGCAGTAAATATAAAACTGATGGTAAATTTATATAAGATACAATATGTATAGTAATATCTGATTAGTAAACTCAGAGTGTATTGCTAACCCTCAGCATGCATGCATGAGAGGGTTATGGTAGTCGTCCTGTCTGTCTGTCTGTCGGTCACGCTCTGATTTTGGAGGTGACCTCATCGAGTGAGACTGGCTGAGTCGAGTGAGACTGGCTGAGTCGAGTGAGAGTGCCGAGTCGAGTGAGACCGGCCGAGTCGAGTGAGACTGCTGAGTCGAGTGAGAGTGCTGAGTCGAGTGCATGCTGAGGGTTAGCAATACACTCTGAGTTTACTAATCAGATATTACTATACATATTGTATCTTATATAAATTTACCATCAGTTTTATATTGATAAATCATGAGACAAATCATGTTATCATCTGTTACTAATTTGATAATTCATCAAGTTTCCAGCAAGCTAACAAAATCGAACAACAAAAAACATTATAAATTGCACACTGTATGTCAGTATGAGGAAATGTGTGTAGTGACTAGATCCTAAAATAACGCACACCCAGCTAAAGGTGGCCAGTAAGGAAACTGTAATAATATATATAAAAATAATGAACTGTATAATTCAAAATGCCATGCTGATGTTTGCTTTTGGTGGTAATTTTGGGGGCAGTTGTGGCAGGCTGGTTTGTTCCTCCTCCATGTATAAACCTGAATTAGTCACATCAAAATCAACTTCAGCATTTCCCAAGTAAGGAGGTACTGGAGGAGGTTGGGTGATTTCAGTTATGTTTACTTCAGTCATAATCACTTCATTAGGAAGTTTACCTACAGAATGGCCAGAAATTGATTATATACTAGGAGCATAAAAAAATATGACATGCTGAAAAATAAGCTGTTCACCTGACAGTGCAATAATTATTAGCTACTTAGAGAAATAGTTTAAAGGTAATATTTCATTTCCTCACTATAGGGCCAAATCATCAGACAATGAATTTATTGTAATCTGGCATAAAACTAGACATAATTACTGACATACAGGATTACATTTCTTCTTGTATTAATCATCTTCAACACACTATTTTTTAACTGCAAAGGATGATCATTACTACAGTTAAAAAAAACTTGTCCAACAAACACAGTATTTGGTCCAATATATCTTCTTGTCATTAATACAGCTACATAGTTGAAAAAGAGTTTCCTTATAAAGATACTAGCTGTACATTTAATGGATACAGAATACAGTCTCACAACACTCAGCTTGAATGTGCGAAGGTGGTTCACAAACAGAATGACACAGCATTCCCAAGGCTGTAATGGCTTTCATTAATTCAATAATTGCATCTTTTTAAAACAAACTTGCAGTTAAGCTCAGTCAATTATTACTAGTTTTGCTTTTCTTATTACTTGACAGCATAAAAACATCTAAATTAGCTACAACTGTCTCAATAACAAGTTTGTGTTTACTTTCAATTTATAGCACCTTACCAGTTGTGTACACTTGCATAATGTCATGAGACAGTTGTTTCTGTCCTATTAAGGAGAGAGCCTCTGCTACGTGCTTCCAAGTAAGAGTCACATCATTATCTCTACATTTCCTGAGCCATGCATCACATACTTCAACTAGTCCATCATGTGGATTAGCTGTACTGGATTCTATTTGGTCTAGTAAATCAGAAGATATACCAACAACCTGTCCCAGTACTTTAAACTGGTGCATTATTGGATTAAGCTGAATGAGTAGAGTGTCCAAGTTTAGTTCTTTATCTAAAATTATATTTAAGTGATTTACACAGTTGTAAAATATCACAAAAGCAAACAAAAACACACAGTCAATTTTGTCAACCTCATGTATTATTTGCAATATAAAATACATGTGTGTGGTACTTTGTTTTCTAAAGCCAGTTGTAGATCCACTATACAATAGCATTATAGCCAAACATGGGGTGTAATGTAATAGAAGAATGGAAGTTCAATGCATTAAAAAAAGTTGTGTGATTGTAAATATGCAACACAACATGCAAAGCAGCTATATGATTCAATCAAAAGTCATTGTCAGAGTTAGAACATTTTTGAACTAAATTGAAGGATCATCCATACCTGCAGGATGTAACTGAACAATAACTTTAGAGTAAGTAGTAGTAGAATCCAATAGTATGAGAGACTTGTCTATGTCTTCATGCTGTTCCGACTCTACCAAAACAGCAGAATACTTACTCTAGTGCATAATGAACAATTAAAAAGGTAACAAGTTAAGCATTTCTGTGCTAAGAAATAAGTAACAATAAGTTTGATGAAATTTTGTGTGTATTATAATATATTGTATATATATATATATATATATTACATGAGTCAGAGAAGTGTGATACGACAAATTATTTCACGAGAAGGCTAATATATATTTACGAGCCAAAATCGAGTGAAAAATATGCCTGAGAGTGAAACATCTTGCTATATCACCTTTAACGAGTGTAAGAAGCAGTTGTTTTTTTCTATGCTAGAATCGTCTTTGCACAGTTTGTATTGGGGTTAGTAATTCATTGTGTAAAATTGGCTATAACACTCAATTACTTTGTGAATTTAGGATTCAATTATAATTATAGCAAATGGGATAATGCTGTGGTCTGAATATTTACTCTTGTTCTAACCTTATCACAACTTCACAGAGTGTAGACTATCTGATAAAAATGTTATTGACAATTTAATTGCTAATTATTGCTTCAGTCCATCTAAGTTGTGAAAGTAACAGCATGCAAAACAAAAACAATAGTAAATAGAATAGTTTACTCCTAAAATGTGGGGAGATATTCAGACTCTGAAAATACTGGTTCCTTATGCTTCTCAATAACAAAAATGTTATGACATTTGCGTAAGCTCTATGTTTACCATACTTGTTGAATTTTGGAATGATCAGAAGAATACTTTGTACTTCCCAAACAGTTATATAGAGAAGAAACACCCTTCCCCTATAACAATTATAGATAAATCATGTAGCAATGTGAATATCAATTACTACTATGCATTAAACTTTGGCAAAATGAACAGTAATAAAAAAGTAAATCTACAGACACATTACTTGCCTGAGTAACTCTGTGGGAAGTTTGAATTCTGTCGTAATTCTCATTGTTGTTGGAACTTGCTGAACTAGTAGTGACTATGTCCTGAAAAAAGATTGTATAAGATTTTATTAATATCTATTATATATTAAATTCATTACAAGAGAATAGCTATCTACAAAAACTTTTGGGTTAATTACATTGAAGAATACAAAACATAATATGTCATGCATCAACCATTATATAAAAATATAAGGCTATCAAAACAAATTGAGTGCAATATTGTCATCTTGTACATCAGTAAAAATTCAATTTAATAGACAGCACAGTTAGTGTATAGGTCCTGCCAGATTATGCTAGCTTTTTCCAAGAATAATAGATGTCAGTCAACATAGTGGAATAATTCTATAACAGTATAGCATTAAGAGAATAATAAGGGTAATTGCCTAGCTGGAGGTGTGGCATCCTTTATACTAATTGTGCGGACCTAATGGAACCTCAACGAACATTTAGAAGAAACTATACTACGCATGCACTTTATTTTTGTAAAGCCTCACTGACCGCTCGTGGCCAGTCGCGGTTCATGCCCATGCCAACCGTTGTTATAAGTATTGTATTCTTTCATTCTTAGTTCTCAGTTATTGTTCCTATAGTTTTGAAGTTATCAAACCAGTGAAGTTGTAGTTACCCACCCACCCTAGCTATCTGATTATTCGCACCTAAGCTAAGACCGAGTACTCCACTCGGTACTCCAACGTCCACGAAAGTTACTGCCACAAGGTAGCCATCCCGACCAGCGAGCCTTGTACCGGGCAGACGACAAGGGCAGCAAAGTCCTCCATTTTCAGTCCTCTCACTGGCTACACAGCTAGGCCCGAATTTACAACTCGGGCTGCCTTTCCGAACTGCCGTAGTTAGTGCGAGCGAGATCACTAATAAACACACAAACTGTGCCAGGGCAAGTTTGAAGCAAGCGCATGATATCTAGTGAGGTTTAAGAGGCGGCAGTTTCAGTTTTAAACTTTGCATAGTACAAATAATCTGGTAAGCAAAGTAATGGAACTGCAGCCAACATCTAGTGATCTTAACAACCCTCTTTTTCTTTTTTTCCCCTGAATATTCACATAATTAACCAATTGAAACCTGGACTATCGGAGCATTTACACTACAACTAAATCTATTTTTCTCACTTAATACCCAGCTAGTAGTGTGGTGGAAAAGCATGCAAATGACCTCCCACATTGATCTCAAGTGTGTGGAAAGTAATTGTTAATTTATTCAAATATCTTCAGCGGCAGCTAAAATATGCTTTTACTATTTTATTGAACAGTCACTGAGATGCAAGGATTTCGCTGGAAGATAATGCATTGAATTTTCCATAATGATTAAATATTGTGAATTTTCACATAATTAACCAATTGAACACTTGAGCACAAATGGCGAGCCAGCCTGTGCACAAGTTATCCAACAACGATGTAAAGCACTTCTAAGTTTCCAAAACAATCATTCAGTCCAATTCTAAATGTATGACACAGAACTACTCTTACCTCAATTCCCTGAGTACTGGTATCTTCTGCAATATATGCTCTGTCAATCTGACTATCTGAATTACCAGTAGCTTTTAATAACAAGTACTCACAGCTACTAAAAAAAGGGCCGAGTTTTTTTAATTACTTCCGGTAAAGAGTTTTCAATACGATAGCAACCATCCACCCTAACATTTTGCGACTTGAAAAAAAAAAAAGAAGTTCTAAAGAAATATTACACAGTTATGAGCCAAACGGTAAGTTATAAGACCTAAGTGCATCCTGTGACACTCAGAGACAACCTATTTCAAAAGGGTAGACAATTTCATTTCCTTGGATGATATGGGATCACTAAATTAAAAGATTCTGTTTAGTGGAGATATGGGAAGAGATTGACCAAGAAAGAAATACACAAAAATGCGAGGGTCAAAGTACAAAATGACATATGTACATCCACACGCATATATTAACAAACAAATATCCCCAATTTTCAATTGTGTTACCCCTCTCGTTCACTTCGCTTGCTCGCCAACAACTGACTCAATCACTCATTTCATGACACATCTACTTGTTAATGCAATCACACACGAAATTCCACTCAATAATTTGAGGACTACATAGAATAATGTTTTGGGGGGATATTAAAGGCTTTTTTTTTAAAAAGAATTATGATGAACAAGGGTACCAATATAGGCAAATATTCTTATAGGACAACTGCATGCTAATTAATGCTCCTCATTGATAAATTAATGCTCAAATCATTTACATATTGTATTAAATTTCATAAATTTTGACCTAAATGTATTTGGGTGTCATTGGTGCTGGATCCACCCCTGCTGGTAGGTCCTATTAATGTACTAAATTGATCAATTATATATAGCTAATTGACTATGAAATTTACTATTTTTTGCTATACCATATTAATCAAATATCATGGCTGTGTATAGCCTTCCTTAGAAAGTACAATTAAAGGATTAAATAAAAAATGTGACCGTGTTAAATTGTGGTCATATTATTACAAGTTTGATTTTCACTTTTTATGTTCAGTATCTTCAGTAGTCAATCCTTAATTATTCATTACTTATTATATATTTTGCCATTAGAAGAGGAGAACCAGTTTACTGTTTTAACTTCATAACTAACTCGTGTTTTATTGTATAATAAAAGTGATAATATGGTACATGAATATATTACTTACCAATTGGCGAGACGAAATTTTCTTAACTGGAATTTTATACTTCAATTTGTTATATATGCCATACTGTAAAATTTAGCAGTGAATTATATATTGCATTTGTTATAAAAAAGTGCTCATACCTGATCAAATTGTGCCCTTGATTCTCTAACACAAAAATGCAGAAAAATAAAAATAAAAGAAACTAAATAATTCAATTTATCATCATTCAAATTTTGACTCTTCATCGCAAAAGCTAGTAAGACTTTTATCAAAAACTATTGAAGGAAAAAACAAATTTAGCATTTCTGACTTAATGAGTTGTTGCTATTGAGAAATGACTGTATCTTACGAGTGTTCTTGTTTTTAAGTCACAATAACTTGCAGCAAGTACTACTCAACACCAACAGTATCAAAGTGAAATATGAAAATTTGAATAAACTACTATAGCTCATGCACTTAAAGCACTAGTGGCTGAAGTCAAAATTTTTGAATTAGATTACCTAGTGAGAACTGAGTCTTTCTGTCATCTTCTATACTAACTTTTGTTTTGACTTCTCTTAAAAGAAGTCATTCTAATTTACTAATTTATTATTATTATTATTATTATTATTATTATTATTGAACTGATCACGTTGTACACATCACAATTAGTTATAGTAGAAAACTTGGGGATAAATGACAAAATTTGTGATAACTTACTGTACTTTCTGAGCATCTAATTGACACAGACAAAAAAAAAACAAATTCAATTATTAATGGAGGTACTAATGAATAGTAACTACTTTATCTCAAATATTAAGATTAATATATTTGTATATTTAATAAAGTTTAAATGATTTTTAGAGAATTAGTAAAAGAAAAATGCTACTTTATTAAATATTATTGCAGACTCACCTTTTTTTCTTAGATAAAATATGACTGTAATTATAATTGTAGCAATGATGACAACTACAATAATGACTGAAATTATTGTTCCAAAAATCACTCCCCAAATGTTGAACATTTCCTCATGTAGTTCACGAGATGATATGTTCAAAGAAGACCCTACATAATCCAAGTGCATTGATTCCAATTAATGATACCAAAAGTAAACAATCAATTTAAAGTCATAATTACTCTGTGTTGATGTTAATCCTGTATCCGATGTGGCAATACCGAGGGCAATACATGGAACTGTTCTATTATTCACTGAGAAATATCTGGATTGGCCATCAAGTGATAGTCTGTAAAACAACACTTCTGAAATTTTCAAATAAGGACAATCTGAAAGCATATAACAATGAAGTTACATTATACGGCTAACAGAACATGGAATTTTCTTTAAGTAATCAAAAAATAGGGTGAAATGAAGCATGTTCAATGGAATATAACATGTACATATAAAGCTTACAAGTAGATTATTAACTTACTCATCTTAAAATTGGAGTATATTGCATGAGGGCAGTAGCTCAGTGCTATGGTAATGTTGAATATATTATTGAGATCGATATCATGGATAGTAGCATCTGATAGTGTATATATTGCTGGAGGAGTAACTGTCAGTAAGTAACTTGAAGTATTGAAGAAAGAAGGAACCCAGGTAATATGATAACTTATTGTATCTTTCTGTGCTATGGGTGTCAGTATAACACTTGATGGCACCACAGTAGACTCTGGAATTAATAATTTTGAATATACCATGAAAAAGACCCAATCAATAATTGTAATAGTTATAATAATACTTACTATTCAGGACTTGATGCTGAATACTCTCAAAATTACATTGGATAGTAGCTGATAGATCAGCACTAATAGCTATAAGGCTTTCAATTGATGAGTTGTCACTATTGAGTAGTGTAGCTGTCACGGTAGTAGAATCTAGTGTAGTATTCCCCACCAGTCCATTTGAATCATGCATCGCTAAAAAACTCAGAAATCTAACCATACCACTACTAGTAGAAGTAACTGTCCAGTGCAATAGAGTAGCATCAGTTTGAGAGCAGAAAAACTCTGCTACATTAGAGTAACACAGAGTCCTGGTTCTGTTCACTTGATAGAGATCAGCTACACATAAGGTATTGCAGTACAGGGCTATTATTAAGCTCCAGTATAAGTGAGCGGCAGTCAAACCGATAAAATTTGACATTGGGAAAGAACGTATTCTTGGCCCGACTCCCTCAATCGTAGTTGCCAGTATCCACTACCACCTCCGCTGTAGTCCGCCCGCCTTAAGCCCCTACACTAGGGATGGATAGTGCGGCCTAACTGACTCACTATTAGGGGCAGGGGGGAAAGAAATGAATCCCACACTGTCCGATCGACGAGAAGCAGTGGGCGTGGCGCGGATGAAACGTCTAATCTAGCTTAGCCAGACCCTTTACCTAACCTCGCTCGGCTGTTGTTCTAGATGACTGTGGTAGCGGTTGCCAAATTACGGCGCCCACTAGTATTTTGCGCAGGCGCAGCAATCACCAGCAATATTGGATAGATCTAGGAACAGGCTCTGTTATGTACATTGTGGTGGGACGCCCACTCATTTCACTGAGGGCTGCCTAAGAGACGACCAAAAAGTTAACTAACCACATCCCAAAATCTTGGTACTAGAACACCAATGTGCATGATTGTCCCCAGACCTTACTCTGGGTAGCGGTTAGGTGGCTACCCCAGATTACTTTAAGCCTTGGGTGAAGAACTTGTGAACCCAATGGACTGCCTTCTCCTCTAGGTGACCAAGATGAAAAAGAAATGTTTTTTATTTATATTTTTATTCCTTTTCTTTTCTTCCGTTCATTCATGAATCATTATTTATTTAGCTATTTATTTATTTATTTGTGTTACTTAATATTTATTTATTTGTGTTACTTATTTATTCATTTACTCACTGATTCATAATATAATTTAAACTTGTATATTACTTTATGACTTATATATGCAATAACTTGTTCACTTACAAACATTATATCTATATGTATTATTCTGACAGAGTGAAAAATCCGATTTTTCTGACAAATTCAAATGTTCATATCCACAATGCAAAGAGCTATATACGGAAATATATGAGGAGGTTACTCATGGCATAGAGCACAGTGATGCTACTAAGAATTGGGGCTGTGATAAGTTGGCTTTCAGAACTGACATTGCACTGTGCCATTGTCCATCAAAATAGTGAGGGTACAATTGTAGCTACGATAACTTATACACGTCCATTATTACATATTTTGATTTTATTAGGGTGTAAGAAATATTCATTTTTAAATTGAAAAGAGTTTAACACTAGTGATGATGTGCTTGAGCACAAATGGTGAGCGAGCCTTAAACTACACTATTGTTAAACTATTGATTTTAACAACTAACATTCAAACTACTAAAATAAAGAGTCGAGTTCTGCACCCGCAAAAATATTCAAAGCGGTAAACAATTCAAATTTTTAAGGTGATACGGGTAATGATCGCTAAACCCGGAGGATTCTGTTTAGTGAAGCTTGGGACTGGGTCGAACACGAAGCGAACACCTAAATGCGCGTGGGTCAAAGAACAAAATGACACTTACGTCCAAATTAAATAAACATTGTGTTACCCCTGAGAGTGTCTCGCTCCGTTCGCTCGCCAATTACCACTCATGCACATTTTCACCGTAGCGTACATTACGCGCGAGATCACATCTACGATAATTGGCGAGCAGCGGAGTGAGCGGGACCATAACTGGGGTAACGCAATTGAAAATCGGGGATATTCGAGCTTGTGAGGGGAGCGAAATACTCTAGTGGTGCGCTCGAATAGCGCAAATGCATGGCGAGCGAGCAGACTCTTTTTACAGAAAAATAGGACAGAAATTACATCTAACTGTAGTGCACTGTGTAACCCTTTCCATTCTCAGTTAGCATCAGATAATCTAAAGTCTCTGATCCCAGACTAAACTAATCGAATTACCTGAATAAACTTCGAAAGCAGTGGCAAAAAAGCGCAGCTTGACAAAGACTTCACAATTGTTTCAAGAAGAGAGTAGCTATAAACTTTTTGGTTGAAACAAACTTGCGTAAGGCAGTGCAGTAGGATTCTCCGCGCTAGTTAATTGAAAAATACTGGAACTGTGAACGCTTTACCTAACTTACGTAATTAGAAGCGCGGGGAAAAATTTTGACGTACGTATACATGTATACTAGTGGTGTGCTTGAGCACAAATGGCGAGCGAGCCTAAAGACTATACTATTTTTATTGACTTATAACATTGAAGCTACTGAAAATAAGGTCCAGTTTTTAAATTTAGCAAACAGGGTAAAGGGATTTCAGTGCCATAGTAACTGCTTGAATCGAAGAAAAAACAACAACAACAAAACATTACGCGTTATTTAAAAGTTTTCTTTGCGATATTCTTTAGCTAAGTAGTGGTTGTAACCACACAATGCTTTGACACAGCTGGACATGCACCTACACAGACTTACCTTGGCAGAAGTCTAGTGGACAATGTGTTTTCAGGTAAATACTGTGCGCACGGCTTATAACCATGACAAAGAGCGCATTGACTTACCACCGCCACTAACTCGAATAGAAATGGAAGTCCCTTAAGTTTTCAAGTATTAACTGCACCCGCAAAAG
>WLWI01000850.1_pt1 | contig 26895 bp, 23 predicted proteins | sample 6701501 | NCBI WGS metagenome assembly WLWI01 (sample SAMN12718690, study PRJNA515312) | sponge metagenome | isolation source: marine sponge | host: Mycale hentscheli | place: New Zealand: South Island, Marlborough, Capsize Point | collected 2014-11-01 | reverse complement strand
CGCTACAAGGAGCGTACAATATAAACCGTACAATATGGGAGAATACAGAACGCTCGCGTGATGCGGAAATATTCAAGTAAAAATATCAAAGCTGCAATAAATATATATATATATATATATATATATAATATATACATATATATATATATACAATCAATGGGAAACACATGAAATTATGAATAAAGCTTATGAAATGACACATCAGAATCATTCACTCACTCGCATAAGTTTCCTGGGTCACAAGCCTGAGCTGTAAAAATGTGCTGACTCTGCTGTTCTCGATTGAGAGAACTCACCAACTCAATGGCACCAGTAGAGCCGTCTATCGAAAAGTGACTCTGAAAGGCAAGGAAAGAAAGAGAGATAGAAATGGCAGAGAATTGAATTCATTTGATATGTATTTAGTCTTACATTTGCGGCTGTGAAGCTGTACACGAGAGTGTCTCCATCAAGATCTGAAGCCACAACAGTGACTAGAGGAAAGGGAAGTGGAGTGCCGCCATCTTCTATTACAGTGTAGACAAATGGATCTTGAGCTGGAATAATAATAATAATAATAATAATAACATAATATATTTAACAAAATACAATGTATTTAAAGATGAAATCAAGTAATGTAGACTGTGTGTGCAAAAAAACAAAAAAACAGTGACAACAACAACAAAAACAAAAACAAAAAAAAGATAAGAAAAAAAAAAAAAGAAAGAAAGAAAAAAGAACCAAGTTAATATCATAACTAGTTAGACTCATCTTTTACTATGTCTTTTATAATATACTATGTAAAAGTTCATTTATAATCGTATTCGGAACCAAGTTAATCATCCATAAAATTTACAAAGTGCAAAATGATAGTGAACTCAATAGTGAATGTCATTCACCACTTAGTGTGTAAGTAGAGGCTAACACAACCGTGCCACTACTTGCCTGGTGGGTTTGATATGATAGGGGTGTTGTCATTCAATGGAGTTATGGTAACGACAACAACTGCGGAGCCAGTGAGAGAAGCCTCCACTTCATCAGTAGCCAAAACCTAAACAGAGAGCAGAATTCAACATGACAGCCATCTTGAGGGCATTAGTTATAATTATGAAAGGAACACACTGTCATATGACCCCTTAATTAATTAGACATAATTATTTTGAGGGTATCAGTTAAATATTAGTCTCATTGTTTCCAATTATTTGTGTACATTAGTGACAGAAGTCATGGTATAGAATTAAATGCAATCTAATGTTTAGTATATAAGAAGATGTATTAGCAGAGAAAAATTAATGTAGTTCAATAGTTCATAGTATTTGATTTATTAATAGAGGAAATGAACTATAGTGTTACATTAACAATGATAAACTGCTGTTCAATCTTGCCCGTAGCAACATTGTTTGACTTGTGTTATCATTTCACATGATTTTGTAGATTGATAGTTAGTTTAATACACTAACATTCGTGATATATTATTTATTTAAAGTAAGTGACATTGTAAGAAAAACAAAACAACAACAACAACAACAGATGTTACTTTTTTAGTTTCCTAATCTAGCAAAATAAACATTATAAAATTACTATTTAGCCCAACTTATATTAAAATAGTTGCATCAAAAGCAAGAAGAGGAATTTCAGCTAAAATTCAGAATGGCAATTTAGTCCATGGGTTATAATTTATTATTATTCTTCATAGCAATTTACACATACTAGCACTTCTGGCTGTACCTCAGCTTCATAATGACATACAAGCCTTTACTTGTTTATTGGTGACATTCATATTTTTTCAGTCCTAGTTTCTAAGTGGAAGGGGGAAAGGGGGTGGGGGGACAGAGGAGAAGAGTTGGATAGTGAGGGGGTGGGGGGGGGGGGGGGGAGGGAGGGGGGGGGGGGGGGGGGGGGGGGGGGGGGGGGGGGGGGGGGGGGGGGGGGGGGGGGGGAGAGTTGGATTTGAATGTCTACTAACTGTAAAAGTGAAAGATCGATGGTTGGCTGGAGGGTCGTAGTCAACATTTCGAGAGAGAGAGATGACTCCAGATGTTGGATTGACAGAGAAGAAGCGAGAATCAGCACTGCTTAAATCTGTGGAGTATCTGACAGTGTGTCCCTCTGGGTCAGTTGCAGACACTGTGATGCCGATGGTGCTGCCCACTGGGTGGTTCTCAGTGATGCTTGTGGAATAGCTGGGACTCACAAATATTGGGGCCACATCATTGACATCCTAGAATAAAAAAAACATCACTGACATGAATGGTTATGAATAGTTCCTGGTGAGAAATGGAATCAATAAAGAGGACACCGTGAAATAGCGCTATATATATATATATAATATATCAAGCAGAGAAAACAGTAGTTAACTTACTCTTGTGTTGACGGTGACCATGCAAGGAGAAGATGTGAAGCTGGGAGTCCCAGCATCACTGACAGTCACTCTCAGCGAGTACGTGGAGGCAGTTTCATGGTCCAGTGCGGCTGATGAGATCTGTCCGCCAGTCGAGGAGATGGTAAAGGTTGGGGCAGCTGAGCTGGAGTCGGCGTATGTCAAGGTGTAAGTCAGTCGAGAGTTTGCAGTGTTTGGTGGATCACCATCACTACCCTAAATAATAGAATTAAATATCAGCATAACAACAGACTACAGCAAAACTGTTTGTACCCCAATACAAGCATCTCTCTCTACTGGGTAGTTGTGACAACATTATTTAAATGAGAGGGTGCATTGACAAGTGGTAGAAATAATTAAAAATGTATTTCAGAGTTGCAGGCACTTTCTAGTCACACTCTGGCTACTGAGGCTCTAATGCATAATTACAATTACAATAGCTGAAGCGTTTCCTTCTAATAAATTCATCACAGAGATACAATTGTAAAGCCATTCTTTCTGAAACATAACATTGCATTCAAAGTTGGACAATCTGGAATTTAGGTGTGTTGTAACATATTATATGTTTTCAGGCTTCTCCTGCTATATTATAGCTATACTACTAGTAACCCTCAATAAATGAAAATATTCCTGATTATAATAGAGGGGCGTTGGCTACGCAATATCCCAACGTTGCAAACTTACAGTCATGGAAAGAAAGTTAGTGTAGACTTGGTTCTCCACAAGAATAACGGTAGCACTGGCAGGGAAGCACACAGGGGTGTGGTCATTGACGTCCATGACTTGAATCACGACCTGTGTGGTTGCTCTGTTCGGGTCGGTGAGTGTTCCTCCTCCGTCAGACGCTATAACTGAGAGGTGGTACACGGCTCTCTCCTCGTAGTTGAGTGCTGCTGTGGTGGACACAACACCAGTGGCACTGTTGATTCCAAACCTGGGAATGGAAAAAATGAGAAATATGGTACCAGATGGGAATGGAAAAAATGAGAAATATGGTACCAGATGACTTGAAATGAAATTAAACATAGGTGTGGGGTTGTTTTTTTTTAAAGTAAAGCCATACTAGCTATAGCTATTCTCAGTAGAGAGCAGTCTAAGTATTACATATACTATACTATACAATACTCGATACAATATACTATATCCCTACCTGTCAGAAGTTCCAAATCCAACAAGACTGTAAGTTAAGGCACCAAAATTACCAGAATCATTGTCAACAGCCTGAAATAATAAGAAGACCAGGTATGTAAACCAACAGCTGCTTTAATTAATAAATGATAAGATGAGGTATGAAAACTGTTACATCATAATGTCATGTATAAATATCAAGAGATGTGGATTGCACTTGTAAACTAAAAAGAAACAAAACAAACAAAAAACAACAACACTTAAACATTCATGATGATTAAGTGAATACACTATAACAATGCACAGAGCTAGCTGGTGGAGGAAGTATTTAAAATTATCAAAACAAAAAGTGTCTAGAATATGGCAAGCAGTGTGTTACAGACTTCCGAAGCCATTTTCCACTATCGCAAAATAATAGAGCAAGTGTTTAGGTCATGAATATGCCAAATAATGATATAATTAGTCCTTCTAATAAAACTGTATATATATATATATATATATATATATATATTATATTATGCAAAGCTCAAGAATTACATTATATTACTTACAGTCACTGGTCCAAGGACTCCAGGAGATGCGTTCTCTGCCACTTGGAAAGTGTACGAAGCCTGGCCAAAGACGGGCAAATTGTCATTTTCATTTACAACCATAATGTTAACCGTCGCCGTACTGCTGAAGCGCTGACTCGTCCTGGTCTCCCTGGCAACAATCTGAGGATGAATAAACATTGTGAAGTCAGGGAAAGGTAACTCTGGGGCTATTCAGGGGGTGAAAAGGGTGACAGATCACCTCCCCTAAATTTAATGATATTCATTGTCATATTCTTGATTAATTAGTTCTTGTTACTTTACATGATATCTTAAATATTCTCAAAGTGATATAAACTAGATATCAGAATCAGATAACATAGCTGTTCGGCCACAGTCAGTAAAGCATGTGCCAACAGTGGGTGTGGTTGATACAATTCACAAATTTTCGCGCTGCAAAAATTAAAGATCACCCCTATACAATATTTTCTTGATCAACCCCTGTAATTATGCCATAAAGATTGAATAATTAAAAGACTGAGATGTCAAGTACTCAACTAGGCTAGTCAAAAGCAGGAAACCTTATTCATCATCAAGCCAAGCATGTTTACCTGAATATAATTTCAATGTGCCACCAAGTATTAAACACACAGGAATACAAAGCCAGTACAATGAGTGCTAGTTGTAACAACAAATCCCCTCTCTTGCTTCAAGTGGCAGGAGTTTTGCCTTTTAGATCCAGCTTCTATTAAAAGGTGAAACTGATCAGAAGCTTTATGCAGTTGTGGAAAGAACAGCAAGAAATGTTGGTAAGGCAGAAACAGTAAGAGTAAGTTTTCTCACCACTGGAAGCAGCACATTAAATTTACTGTATAGCTGTACAGCTTCAAATGAGACTGCATAACTAGCCTTACCAGAGTGCCTGGCTGCATATATGAGTATAAGTTGTTGTTGTTTTGGCTAAGGGTCATAGGATTGACAAACTGTAAACTTGTATCGAAACTAAATGATAGCTAACTGTATGGCTATGCATAGCAGTAGCTCCTCTTGGTCTGCTCTAATATTCTTTGTTCCAGTGCACAACTACTCCATTTTGTCATCTGCTTGTTTAATACCATGAGATTCTGATAATGGTTTAATTCCAGCTGAATAAAATTCCTGTGTATTTTAAAATTTCTCACTGTGAATTCATAGTCTTGCGTTGTCTCGTAGTCCAAGGCACTACTGACAGAAATGACTCCTGTGACGGGATCTATTGCAAATGGAACCGACACTGATGGGCCCAAGAAATACTGGAACTGTGCATTAGTGCTCTGTGGATAAACAACAACAAATAACAAATAAATAAACAGGCACAGCAGCAACAACAATAACAACGAAACATAGTTTCAATGATTCAGTCATTCTCGGCTGAAACAATTATAATAATGCCAAAAAAGGACTTTGGCAAGAAGTCAAAACGTCGGGTTAAGTTATAATTAACATAATATTGGCTGTTAGAATGAGAAAATTTGCTATTATGATGATGTGGTTATCAGAAATAAAACGTGAGAATGCTATCAGTCATTACCTCATCCGGGTCAAATGCTCGTACACCTGCAGCTGCCACATCACCAACTCTTGCTGATTCTGGTACAGATCCATACAAGTGGTCCGTGATAAAAGCTGGGGGATTGTCATTGACATCTGTCACAGTTACAATAACGCTGGTGTAGGCCATTAGAGTGTTCTTAGGCATCGACGTGGATGTATCTATCTCAGTGGCCTACATGGAGGAGGAGGAGGAGGAGGAGGAGGAACAGATAAAGAATGACAAATAATCACTACATGTACTACAAAAAAAAGCTAACATGTACGCTAAACATCCTCCAAAGTAAATAAAAGAAAAAGAAGAAGCTAAATGCAGGAAAGTTTTCAGTGAGAAGAGATAACTAATGCAGGGAATGTAGCATCACAGTTATGTCAAATTGGAAGAATTTAACAAATAAAATTGGAAATTCAAGTCATTAAAACCTCAATTATGACTCTAGCTTGCTATTGTTTTTCTTAATTTGTTTGGAGGGTGTTATTAGCTACAAGGTACATCTATCGCTATTCTCTATATAAAACATGGCTGTATTGTGAAAAAAACAACGAAGTAAGAATGAGGGCTTATGTGTCCTTGTTCTCAGGCAAAACCTTACCGATATTAGCACTGCCCACGTCCTTTGTGTCTCTCTGTCCAATACACCGTTGAAATCTACCGATCCACTTGTCTGTCCGACAGTAAAGGAGGAATGGCTATTATCATCTGCATTTAAAACGTGGCATAAAAAAATGGAGTCCATACTCAAACCCTCTTACTTCTACTGAGCAGCTGGTATCTGATGGTACATCCCACGGAGCCTGGAGTGGCAGTGACATCAGCAACATGAAGTGCCTAATAAACGTTAGCAACATAAATAACAACAAACAACAACAAGAACAATACAAATTAAATTAACACGATGGCAGCTGTTACAATAACAACTCATTTTACTCACAGTGCTGGTGTGGTCAGATTCAGGTGTACTGAGAGTGTAGACGAGTGTGCTGAACGTGGGAGGAGGATCAGCCGCAGGTGTCACTTGAACCATCAGAGTGATGGTAGATGTCATTGCCGAAGTCCCTCCATCCTGAACGATACGATAAAACCCCACAGATGATGTTTTCTTAGCTATGCTTCAGGCTGTTACCTACTAACAGCTGGAATATCTAATGAATTTTCTAATTGTCCATATTTCTGTATAGTATTTCCCAGATTAATTTTTCCACAAGGTACAGCTAGTTATTCATTCTAATCACAAAAAAACTTACTGTAGCAGTGACAGATATGGTATAAGTGGGTGTGGTCCCTGCATCCAGCTGACCGCCAACACTGACAACGCCATCTTGACTAATGATGAACGAGCCATCCGTCTAGATCAAAGTATCAATGTTGTAGTTAATTCACTTATCCTTCACCAGCTAGCTACATAGAAGAATAATGAGTTGCTATTCTTGATTTAGCTATATCCATTGTCTACACTAAGCATAGCGCTTTTTAGTTCATCTTAAGCCTAATAATGTACATTCTCTATGTGCATTTTTTGTAGCTATTTCACTGTGTACAGCAGCTGCTATTATTGTTACCAACCATTTTGTGTATGAACTTACTGGAGCAGTCAAAGAGAGTCTCACTCTTCCATTAGACCCCTCATCAGCATCAGACACTATAACTGTGTAAATAGCAGTTCCTACAGAAGAAGTCTAAACAAACCAAATGGAGGGGTGGGCACTAAATAAAACAAATCACCAATTTATCCTGTGTTGACAAACCTCTGGCACAGATATAGTGGCTGTGGTTGGGTTGAGCCACACTGGTGCATTATCATTAACATCCAGCACAGATATAATGACAGAGACAGAACTGGCTATGCTGCGAGGAGTGGTTGAAGCGGCTGAAGACACTCTGAAAGCCTATAGAGTGAAGAAATAATTAACTGGCAATCTTTTTTAGTGCTGACAAAGCTCTTACTCTGATGTTGAGAGAATAAGTAGTCATTGCGCTTTCTTTATCCAGAGTTCCAGTGAGTAGAACTTGACCTGCCACGGTTCCAGTGCTTGTCACAGAAAACAACCCATCTGGACCAGCTAGACAAAGGAAATTTTAATCATATTTGCTGGTTTAAAATTTACTAGCTGGCTTTTTCACTTACTGGCTGACACCATCTCGTATCTGAGGACTGCATTTGAGTTTAAAGTGTCCACCGCAGATACCGTTACTATGGAACGCTGTAATTATGACCAAAAAAATATAAAAAAAAGAACATTGAAAATGTTTCACTGTCAAAACTGAAGCCAGCCATTTATAACAGCTCCAATTCTATTTGTTTTATTTAAAGGCCAGATCAAAATAGCACAGGTGACTAAACAAACAAACAAACTAGAATATCAATTCTTTACCATAGAGTAGCTTCCCTCGTCAAGTTCTACCAAGTAAATACTCTCGGAAAATGTTGGTGGTGGGTCTAGTGTATCGACGACTGTAACCATTACTTCAGTCGTGGCACTCGAGGGGCTGGAACCTCCATCCTAAGGAGTCAGAAACATCAATGAAAGTAATGCAATGAAAGAGATATGGCTAATTAGAGGACCATTAATTGTAAACATGGTAGCTACTCACTTGTGCTTGTACTGTGAAGGTATAAGAGGTTGCTGTGTCATGATTGAGAGCGTTTGTCAGACGTATAACTCCACTTTGAGGTCCGATAGAGAAAGGTACAGGACTCTATTAGAGAAATATAAGTTGGTGATACATGCAGATGGAAAGATGAGGAAAAAACTCAATGTGTGCTTTAATTCAAACTTACAGTGGATAATATTGAGTAAGATAACTGAGAATTAGTTCCTGAGTCCCCATCAATGGCATAGATGGTGTACACTACAGAGCCCACCAGCCTCGACTGTAACATACATACATAGTACAATTATAAAGTGGCAGTTTATGTGGCCATTTACACTGAAACATGGGTGTAGACAGGGGTGTGCTTGGGAGTGTTTAAGTCTAGCCTATACCATAAATATAATCAGTGGAGTGTTAGCTTAGTTACTATAGCATTTTATACAGCACATGTAGTGATTCTCTCATTTCATCATGACTACTATAGCTAGTATTACCTCAGATATTGAAAGAGCGCTTGATAGTGGGTTGAGAATTTGGGGAGCATTGTCGTTCACGTCTGCTATGTTAATCGCCACCGAGACCACACCCACTCCACTTATAGGAGTGGTAGATGTCATCGAAGAAACTCGAAACACCTGAAAGTAAAAAAAATATTTTTTAGTTTGTATTTTGAAACTTCCTTTCTTAGTAGCTACTGACCCTGACACTGATGACATAGGACTCTGTACTTTCCCGGTCGGCAGCTGCTGTAATGGTGACCTCTCCTGCATCATCTCCTACTTCTTCCACATCAAACAATGTGTCTGTAACATCGCCTGTGCACAAATATTTTGCGTGATCAATGGAGTATTCACTACGACATTAGCTATCTATATAATTATATGAATTGGTACTTCAACGAGGAAACATTAGCTGTTGACAGACTTTCAATTGTTACCTTTTGCAATCTGTTCATATCTCAGTATAACTGAGCCGGGACTTTCTCTGTCAGTTGCTACCACTCGTCCAATCACAACCTGTTTAAAACAAAGAGACAGCCTCTTTTAAAAAAACAAGACATCTTGTAATTAAGCTTATAGCTAGTGACATGTAAAATACATTCCACACATCAGGCATTATAGCTATATGAAAACTTTGTGAAATTTCCCAGGTTTCCATCTGCACAAGAAAGCTACAGATAGACAGCATTTCCCCCAGTTTCCTGGTTATAGGGCACTCAAAGCCAGAATGAAAGTATATGGTGTGCACTATTTGGAATTCACCATGCACAGTGAGGTGTACTCCGTTTCTCTGTTTACTTACATTTGCCACGCCTTCATTGACGGTAAATATGTACTGACTCATAGAGAAGGAAGGCGGAGGGTCCACTACATCCACAACATTGACTGTAAGTGTGGTGATATCCATTAGAGCAGGAGTTCCTCCATCCTATAAAATAATTGCAAATGGTCAAACTGGGAAGATGCCTAGCTAGGTATAGTGTGGCAACAGGTTCGTTGAAAAGTAAGTCTAATCAAATATGATAAAATATATTTAAGTAGTAGTGATTTAGTTAGCTAGCTAATTATATAGTTACCCGGGCAGTAATTGTCAAACTGTAAGATTGTGTGACATCATAGTCAAGGCCATTTGTCAGCCGTACTATTCCAGTAGTGGGTTCAATAGTGAATGGAGTTCCACTCTGAACAAACAAACAACGACAACAATTGTAACAACATTTTGTAAACACCAGCAACAATTGTAACAACATGTTTAGCAATAAACAGGTAACGGCAACAATTGTAACAACATAGCTAATAAACAACAGCAGCAATTGTAACAACATAGCTAATAAACAACAGCAGCAATTGTAACAACATAGTGTTGGCTACAAACAAATAACAACAACAATTGTAACAACATAGCTAATAAACAACAGCAGCAATTGTAATAACATAGTTGGCTACAAACAAACTATGGCAAAAATTGTAGCTAATAAAATAGCTAACAAACAATTATTTGACTATTATATTTGTAATTGATTGTCTGTCTTTTCCAGCAGCCTTACTGGTGTCAGTGAGAAAGTGATGGTTCCACTCGGTCCAGTATCTGAATCTGATGCATGGTAAGTGTACAGTACTGTACCCGTTGGTCTAGTCTGAGGAACAGGAAATAAATAAATAATTAATTAAATGAATAATAAGCAAACAAACAAACAAAGAAAATGAATGTATGAATGAAAAATGAATGAATGAATGGATGAATGATTAAAATATACATAGCAATATGGGAACTTGGAGCAGTGGCTGTCAGAGTATCAAAAGTAAATTATTAGCATTATCTATATTGGAATAATGCTGGTAGAAATTATTTTTTTAAATTGCTCATTAACTTTACCTCAATCACATTTAATGGAGTTGCAATTTGATTTAATATGACTGGACTATTATTGTTGATGTCCGTGACTGTAATCGTCATGGTGACAGTGCCAACTTGGCTTCTCTGCACAGTGCTACCAGCAGATGGCACTCTGAAAGCCTGAAGGGAAAGTAAAGAGGAAATTTACTCAAATTTAAATACTTTTTTTTTATGTACTCAGCTTACCCTGATGTTTAGTGTAAATGAATCCATGGCAACAGTGACAGTGCCCGTGAGTGAGAGTTGACCTGAATTAGTTCCCGAGTTCACAATGCTGAATAGTGTATCTGAAGCATCTCCTGTGAAACAAAGAAACTGTCAATGTTGCATTCTCCTGTAAGCTCTAGTTCAACTTACCCTTTGGGATAATTTCATATCTTATAATAGCAGTGGTAGGATGCAGACTGTCTACAGCTTGTATTGTCTCAAGAAGACGCTATTAATTTTAAAAAAATGAAAAAGAAAAGACTAAAACCAAGCCAAACAGTTTAAAAGGCTCACAAAGTAAGTGTGCTATTTACATTTGTATAAGTTCCCTCATCAACTTCTGCACTGTATGAACTTAGAGTGAAAGTGGGTGGAGGATCCAGGACATCTACAATGTTAATGTTAAACTGAGTGTCCGTAGATAATGGAGGAGTGCCTCCATCCTATGAGTGGAAAAAAAAAATGACAGAGAGAGATAATAAGCACAAGTAATCAACAAGATATTCAGTCCTCACCTGAGCTCTGATAGTGAGGGAATAAGTTGTAGCAATGTCATAATCCAAGAGACCAGTAAGTCTCAATGCTCCAGTACCAGAGTCAATGGAGAATGGAGAAGATGCCTATTCAAATTAACAATTATGGAAATGATGGTACATGAATAGGAAAACAATAGTGGCTAAAAAAACAAAAAAACAAAAAAAACTCACCGGTGAAGTTATAGAGTATGTGACCATTCCGTTGTCTCCACTGTCACTATCGGTGGCTAAGAATGTGTAGATATTACTGCCATGGGCTCGATTCTAAAGCATCAACAAAGGGGTTCACTTAATGGTACTTTGATGTTATAATAATAGCAAATTTTTCTCATTCTAACAGCCAATATTGTTAATTAAAACTTAACCTGACAAGAAAAATTTGCTATTATTATAATTATTTCAGCCGAGAATGACTGAATACATTGATGTTGCCTCAAGTGTGAATATTATATCTTATATTCATAGCTAGAGAGCTAAACCTTCAATTCTCATACTACTCACAAAAGATTTTATAATTTTTAACAATACCTCTAGAATAGAGACGGGTGAGGTGTGGGGATTGGCAAAGATGGGGCTGTTGTCGTTCACATCCCCCACGGTGATCAGCATCGACACTATCCCTACTCCGCTCAAAGCTGCTGTACTGGAAGCAGCTGCTACACGAAATGCCTGGGGAAAAAAAAGAAATAAACAATCAAAAGTTTCTCGCCTTGGTAGTTGAAGCAATTATCAATTTTGCATTCAGTACATACCCTAATGCTAATGGAGTAAGTTTCGGTCGTTTCTCTGTCAAGAGTTCCTGTCACTGTGACTTGCCCAGTAGGACTTACTGAGAATAAAGTGTCTCCTAAAATAAATAGAACATATTCAGTAATGAAGATTTTGTGGGCAGCATTCATGTGTTGCCTTACCTGTATTAACTTTCTCGTAACGAATTATTGCCATGGGTTTGTTAGGTTCAGTTGCCAGAACTGTTGCAACAGGAGCCTGTAAAGTATGTAATCACAAGAACGATGAAGAAAATATTCAAAATATTTGTTGCTTAATAATATTGATATAAGAAGTTAGATTAATTTTATTTACACTACTATATGTTCCTTCTTGAATTTCCTCTGTGTAGACGCTTTCTGAGAAGGTTGGTGCTGGGTCCAATACATCAGCCACATTGATGACCAGAACAGTGGATATGCTCTGCCCACCTCCATCCTAAAGGTAGGCGAGTCATAGAAGAAGACATGTATAAAGATCTAGTTTTCACTTTTGCAAACCCTTTACCATACCATCTGCTCACCTGCGCTTGAATGTTCAGTGAATACTGCTGCTGTGTGGTGTAGTCTAATGGACCGGTCAGAAGAATACGACCAGTGGATGCTCCAATAGAGAAAGGACCAGCAACCTAAGAAGACATTGTTTCTGATAACATTGTTTGTTTTCTTTAACACCAGCACTACTTACTGGTGAGGGAAGAGTGTATGTGATTTGTCCATTTGTTCCTGAGTCAGCATCTGTCGCTGTGACAGAGTAGATCAAAGAGCCAACAGTTCTTGACTGAAAGCAAAAAATACACACAAAAAGGATTATTAGACAGATGAAATAGAATGTAGTTTGGTCTACAAAAATAGATTTGTTTCTTGTTTTTTTTTGTTTTGTTTTTCAATAGAGAGAGTGACACTCAGCACTTATTCATTGCACTTTGGCAATCTTGGTTCTATTTAATTTCACATAGAAAACACGAACTTAAATAATAAAGCATACTTCGGTGACAGAGGCAGGTCCAGGGCTGGCGTCCGTCCAGACCGGAGTATTGTCATTGATGTCTGCGAGTTGGACTACCACAGACACTGTACTGATGTCGCTCCTGGCTATGGTTCCCGTGGTTACTCTAAAAGCCTAGCAACAAATTGTATACCATAAAAATAATTACATTACTGTAACAAGAGTGGTTAATATATCCCAATACAAACCTAGCTATTCACCTTTTGTGATCAATTACTTGTATGATAAAAAAAATACCTATTTATCGAGCATTATAATCTAATTAGAAAATTAAAAGCCTATATGTTGTTCCCTTGCTAATGAAATCATCCAATATCGAATTGAAAAAAATGCTCCTTACCCGTATGACTATGGTGTAAGTTCGTGGGTCACTGTCAGCGTCAATGGTACCCGACAGCGACACAGTTCCAGCGTTGCTCCCAGTGGATGTAACGGTAAATAGAGAATTCGTGGAAACTTTTTCGTACCTGATTGTGGCACTGGGGTGAAGACTGTCTACTGCCATTACTCTCCCGACCAGTTGCTAACAAAGATGAGGGGAGAGTGCAATGAAGACAATTTATGTTACACAAGATCCTGGGCTTATTGTTTTGGTAGTTCTTTTAACTCACCGAGGTGTAAGCTCCTTCTGCAACGCTGAAGGTATAAATCCCCTGGGAAAAAGCTGGAGCAGGATCTAATGAATCCTGGACAGTTACTGAAAGTGATCTTGTGATGGAATTAGCAGTACTCCCACCATCCTGCAGGATAAAGAGAGAATCACAAAAAATGACACTGTACTTCGCACAGTCTCCTTTTCGGTTCCACCTTCCCACCAAATTATTTCCTTTTTTATTTTTCTTTCGTACCTGAGCATGGACAGTGAAGGTATAGGAACTCTCCGTGTCAAAGTCTAGAACTCTAGTCAACTGAATGACCCCAGTGGCTCCATCAATGGTAAATGGAAAATTATCCTATGGTTAGACATGAAATTATAACATTTTATCTTACAAAAAATACATGATGCCTTCTTACTGGAGGAGACACAATGGAGTAAGAAATTCTTCCATTGGAACCAGAATCTGCGTCCGTTGCAGAAGCTGTGAAAATGTCTGTTCCAATTGGCTGTGTCTGTGGAAATGGCAAATAAATTTAATCCAAGTTTCTCCCACCATGTAGTTGTCAAGGAGTTTGTTAGTGAGAGGATATGGCATGTCGTCTTTCTTACCTCTGGTAAGGTAATGGCGGGAAAACTGGAGGTCCATACTGGAGAATTGTCGTTCGCATCTCCCACTATGATCACCACGGATACTATACTTATTTCGGTCTGGGGTACTGTTGAACTCATGGACAGAACACGGAAAGCCTAAAATGATAAAATAAAAATATCTTGGGTGACATGTTAGGATGGGAAAGAGTGTGAAAAGTCGTTTCTAATTATACATAGCAAGATTCTATAAATAGCTCCTGTCAATGTTATTATATCTACTTTTAACTTTGACTTACAATACTATTGGTTTTTGCTAGAAGCAATTCGACTACTACAATCACAAGCTTTCATGTTTCAGTCAAGAATGACTAAGCTGTTTTAATGAACTGGCAGAGTGCCTACTTTTATGTGCTCTTTCTCTTACTCTAGTGTTGATGGAGTAAGTGTGTACAGCTTCTCTGTCCAAAGTTCCTGTGACTGCTATTCTACCAGCCGATGACCCAATGGAAGTAACTGAAAACAATGTATCTGTGACATCTCCTGCAACAACACAACAACAACAACAACAACAACAAAAATTAGGATAATTTGAGCAGCAAACTTTGATAGCGGAACTCATTTAGATATTCTTACTTTTTTTTTGTTTTGTTGATTTTTAAAACATGTATTGACTATAATTATGTTGCTATAATGTATATATATTAATATATTTAATTACTGTCACCTTTTGATATCTGTTCGTAGCGTATCAATGGAGAGGTGGGGTCAGCAGCATCCACTGCTCTTACAGTACCCACTTGATGCTGCACGAAAATGAAACATAAAAGTTTCTTTTAAAAAGTTGTACACTAAAATATAAGAAAGAAGTTCTCACGTTAGTATATGCTCCTTCTAGGACTTCAAAGTTATATATGTTTTCCGTAAAAGTGGGAGGAGCTGTAATGATGTTGCCCACGGTGATGGTCAGAGAAGACGTGGCAGTCAGCTGCGGAGTGCCAGCATCCTAATTCCACATACAGGCATGGTATCACTTAAATAGAAAGAAACTAAACATTTCAATCAAGTTTAGATATTTTTAAGACACTAACATGAAAGTTCACAGCAAAATGTGAAGATTCATTGGATAAACAAGAATAGCTAATTGTAAATTTAGTGACTGGCACAGAGAGTTACTTATATTTAGTCATGGTGGAAGATGAAGCCTGAACTCACCTCAGCTCTGACAGTAATGGTGTAAGAAGGGGTAGTGTCATAGTTCAGAGAGCCGGTAAGGTGCACCACTCCACTGATACTACCCACAGAGAATGGACCGTTAGTCTAAGAAGAAAAAATAACAATATAGCTGAACATACAAAGAGAGTTAGTGATACTAATAAGGAATAAATAGAACATGGTATGATATTTTTATAGAGACAGAAAACAACAATGCTAACTGGAGAAACAAGTTCATATGTGACGAGCCCATTGCTTCCTTCATCTGCGTCAGTGGTATAGAATGTGTATATCACCGTGGAAACTGGTGTATTCTGTAAACAAAAAGACATAATTGTATTAACAACAGAAAAAGAAATAGATAAATAATTGAACTGAATCTGATTCTTATGGCTCACCTCGTGTAACACAATTGGATCTGTGTGGACATTTTGAAACACCGGAGGATTGTCGTTCACATCCAATACGTCAATAGTCACCAGTGCCAAATCTGCCCCACTGTTTGGCATTCCAGGAATAGTAATAATAGCCTATATTTATACACACAAATAGTCTATATTTAGATACATATGGGGGCACTCATATCAGACTCAATGTCCTATTTTAGACTATATAGTATTGATCTTACTATTTATCAACTTCTCTGCCCAACACATCTAGCATGATGTGTTTGGGAGTTAAATACTTTACCTGAACTTGAATGTCATAGCTCTGGGCAGCCTCCCTGTCAAATTCTCCGACTGCATTGATGGCACCAGTGGCAGACACGGTGAATAGACTATCGCTGGCCACACCCCTCATGACTTGGGAATAGACCACAGTGGCTGACGAAGGCACATTAGTAGCTACGGCCACTACGCTGACAATGTTGTTCAAATTCTACAGGAAATTAAAGTATAATTTTCATCATAACTTTCAGCAGACAAAATATAAAGCAAAATATTAAATTTAATTTTTGAAATGTTTACCGTCAAATATATTATAACTACTCCATAGAAGTATATTTTGTTATATAGCACACTTATTTATACACATATATTTTTGTCATAATAATAATAATTAAAAATAGTAATAATAATAATACTAATAGTTGTAATTTTTTGTTTTTATTGCTTATTATTATTATTATTATTGTTATTATTTTAAAGATGCGTTATGTTTATCTATTTTTTGACTTTTAATAAAATCTGATATTGAATCACAACTTACAGTGGTAGAGTAGTCGCCTTCATTGATGGTGGCAAAGTAGTGTGACCTTGAGAAAGTGGGAGGAGCTGACACGACAGCACTGACAGAAATAGAAAAGGTCATTGTTGTCGACAGCGATGGCGTTCCTTGATCCTATGTCAAATACGTCACAAGAGTCAAGAGCAAGTATAGAAACTTTGTATTCTTTCCCCTATACTAATTAGTTATTGTAATGTACTGCTTGTGGACTTACCTCTGCTACGACTGTGATAGTGTGGGTGCTGGAAGTGTCAAAGTCCAAAGGTCGGGCCAGAGTAATCACACCACTCTGAGAATCCACTGCGAATGTGCCGTCACTCTGTCAAGAGGGGAAACAGGAGAAAGAAAAAGTAAATGTTAAAGGTTTGCCGTCATGTAGCAAGACAAGTATGAAAGATTTTATTAAACTCACAGGAGCTGTTATCCTGAATCTGATATCTCCATTGGACCCTAAATCTGCATCACTGGCAACAATGGAGTAGATCAAGTGGCCTAAAGGTGTGCTCTATATAACATACAAATGTACCAATAAATGCTGCATGATGTTAATTAGAGACTAGCGGCCATACTTCAGAGAAAGGCGTGGCTATGGAAGTGATAGAGTTTTCCCATACGGGTGAGTTGTCGTTCAGGTCATTGAGCCTAATCACGACTGGTAAGCTGTCCACCATAGTCCCTCCACTCATGAGAGCTATCGTGATGGAAACAGAGGACATTGTCTAGAATAAAAGAAAATGGGTAAAAAAGGTTTATGGTTGTCATAGATAAGCTTTTTATATTGGCTGAATAAACAATAGTTTCATATACACTCCTATGCTATATACATATATACATGCATATATATATAATTATAAAGAAGACAGACATGGATATCAAATTGTTAAAAAAAGCTAGAATTTTACAATGTATCCAGTAACATCCTTTATGTGACATTTTCTGTGATATGTCCGGGTGGATCCTAAAGAGTACTGCTAATGGACTAGCTAAATAAAAAGAACGGGCCTTGGGAGCCTGTTTCGTTCAAGTTACGAACTCCTAAGCCTCAAGTATATAATCCACAACTCCTCCGCGGGTGCCGTCGCTGACGAGCCCATTGTTTGTCTACTGCTACATTTGTTGATTGTCTTCAAAACCTTTCGTTGTACTTTTTCTCGATTCTGCTTTGTTTTGTCTAGTTGATTGTGCTCATTTGATCCTTGCGGCAGCGCGCCCGAATTTTTTTTCTTTCAAAAAAAAATTGCAACGAACATTTTGTAGCTAAGGTCATAGTCAGCCAGTGTACGAAATTTGGAGTCATTTCTACGCATAGTTTCTGAGAAGTAACACAAAATAGACTCCAGGACTAAAAATTAATCCACGCGATCTTTTGGCAGAGACTTGATTGCATTCAAGCCACACCCGCAACAGATTCAATTGATTCCCGCATGAAAGTGAACTCCAGGTGCTCTCTAACTTTCGGGCGCCTACCGGTTAGCAAACCGGTTTTCTGGCCGCCTCTCCCTCTCGATGATAAGCCCCACTGAAACGAGTGTGAGGAGATTATTGTAGTCTCGTTAATAGTGTTTTTCTCGGCATGGTCAGGTAAGGGAAGCCTTTTATCAAGCTAGCTAGATGCATATTCAGTGTGTGTATGTACCTATAATAGATCAGTGAACCATTTTTGCTGCTGGAAAACTCTACAGTTTCAGTTTGTGTACAGTTTTCTGTACTTAGCTATTCACTTCATTTGTTTATTCATCCTTACTTAGCTAGCTACATCACAAAATATTCATCTATATTTAGCTGGCTATTTCAAAATATTTTTTATATAAAATAAGTATCATTATTATTATATACATTCATAAAAATTATCACTGGTCATCACAATACTGTAAAATAAAAAAATCATGAGTGATATATCAGGAAGAAGTTTTGCACAAGAATACAAAATTAAAATAATGGAGTCATTAGTGCGGTATTATTTACCTGTCAAAGCTTGGATACAATCTGGGAGCCAGTGTCTGCTCTAGGGAGAAACAATACTGATAAAGTAAGCCAAGAAATACAATATCAAACTGCTGCGCTCTTTACAAACTTATAGCGGGGGCGGGGCCTCGGTTAGTTTATCAATTGGTAGGCGGGAAGCTTTGAATTACCCGCGCAAGCTAAGTTAGCGGTTGTTTTTACTACTAATGCGAGCATGGCGGATTTTTGTGGTTATTTGTGGTGCGCGCGCGTTGCTATGTTGCAGCACCCTTAATTTAATTATGAAGAAGCTTGGAAGAATTGTTTTGGTTTGTACAAATGTCAATACATCACAATTTCTATCTCAGCCTTTCTTTTACTCATTAGATCGGTTCTCTCTCTTTCATAGGCTTTTTAAAATTCTGTATTGCTTAAAAAAAAGCCAGGAAAAGAGAGAGAATCTAATGTCAATACAGCAGAGCCTCCATCACAAATCAGAGGCTGTTAGCTTTGAGAGGTTATAAACAATAATTTTCTATTGAAGGGAGCAAGGAGAAAATTCACTAAATAGAGATGATTCGCTCATGAGAGAGTTTGCTATAAGAGGTTTCACTGTATAAATTTTTTAAATTAAAATATTCACTTTAGGTTTTGTTCATGGGTATCTCAAATTGATACTTCAATAAACAATGATAACTCCACAAAGTTCTCCAATAGCTGCTAACCTAAATCTAAACACTGAACATGACTACAGATACTCACTAGAGCCTGTAAAGACACGAGAGCATACAGAGGCATGAGCTTGACAATCATCCTTACTGGCTGCCACAATGCTCAGCGCATGCCCACATGCGGTACTTTGGCCACTCAAGATGGAGTCTAGCCATCATTGCTAGGCGAACTAACATGCGTTTAATTTCATTGCATATATAATGTTTATGTAATAGCACACACTATAACAAAATGATAGTGAGTTGTTGTTTTTTTAAAGTTTTTTTTTACTTTGACAAAGTAGCACATTGAAACACATACTGCATGGAATTCTATCCTCAAGTTGTTGCATCCCTGTGCTTAGTGCCTGTCTCTTCTTGGCAGAGTCCATGTATACCTCCACTCTATGTCACTCACTGTCCATTCACAAGTCCCCAGCTACGTAACTCGAACACTAGAAAAACAAAGCAAAATAAAGCTATTGAACTGACATATTTAAAAGAAAAAAAAATATTGCAACAAGCAGGAAAGAGTTCGATGCTTTACAACTGAGTGATAAATGCATGTTTTTATTACTTTATTGCTATTTTTATTACTATTTTATTATTATTGGTATTATTATTATTATTGGTATTATTATTGGTATTATTATTATTATTATTGTTATCATTATTGTTATTGTGGCTATTATTGTTATCATTATTATTATTATTATTATTATTATTCATTAGATTTATTCTCTCTGAGTAAAAGGTTGAGAAAGAAATTTTTGATCAGTATTATGAGAAAATACCTGCTAAACCTAAAACTATGTATGTAGTAATTTTCTTGGACGTCAACGATAGAGTACACTTACCAAGACCATTGTCTTGTAGATCTTATGACGTTAGTTAAGTTCTGGGCCACACTACCACGAACTCACCCACTCCATGATGTGTATTCTACTGGGATAAAGAGACTTACCGTTAAAATACAACTGGTTTCCAAAGCACTAATGCCAAGTTCTTGGAGTTTCTCCCACAATGTGAGTAAATGCAATTCTGCAATAAGCTGCTCCCCGCTTCCCTTCCTTAGTCTATTCATAATTCCATTATTTTAATACAAGCATGCTTACAAATTGTGCATATAATATGTGAGCCTGGGTTGTTTGTTTCTGTTTGTGTGTGTGTGTGTGTGTGTGTGTGTGGCTGTGTGGTGTAGTGGTTGTGTCCTGGGCTCAGGGCCTCAGGTCCTCAGGTCCCCTAGTTTAAGCCCAACTCTGGCATTTTTTTCCATTCTGATTTTCCATCTGCCTCCTACCAGCCCCACCAATCCATCCAGCTGTGATTGGGTACCTGGCATTTGCTGGGGTGCAAATTCAAGGCCTTTTCTCATGAACAGCAATGGTCCAGGTGGGACTTCTGGTGCCCACACCACTTGCTGTGAGGAAAGGCCTGCTTGCATGGCTCACAGCGCCTGCTCAGTGCACAGGCATCCTGGCTCTGCCCTAGCGGCAGCAAGAGAATTTGCATTTTGCATTTGCATTTTGTGTGTGTGTGTGTGTGTGTGCGTGTGTGTAACAATTCTGATTACTTTTAACTAATCCCCCTCTTCTTTTGGAAGATGGAAAGAAAAGGTAGATAATGCTAGTGCAGGGATATATAGTCGAGTCTCCCAAAATTTGATGTGCCAATGATCTTCCTTGAATTTGTTACCTTGGTATGGTACTGGGCTAGCTTGTTTTTTTATTTTTGTTGTTGTTGTTGTTGTTGTTGTTGTTTTACTTAGTTTGGGTTCTTACTTTTGTTGTTCATTCCTAGGTTATTTGTTCCTTCATTTATTAGCTAATTCATTTCATTAAATAAGTTCTATCTCTCATTCATTTGTTCATTCATCCGTTCTTCTTCACAACACTCCTGCTCCACCGGACTTCTACCGTACAGTGTAGTTTATAATTATATCTAACTACCGTCATCGGAGGGTTTCGGCACCTTGAGTGCACGTGCGCGCCGAGAGCTGTATTAAAGCGAGTGTCGTGGGCAGAAGGGATGGCTCTTAAAACGCGTTTCTGTTAGGGCTAAGGGTGGTGAATAATGTCTAGTCCATTTGAGGAAGAAACTGAAGTACCCTACTTTATATTTGTTGTTTTATAAATGTAGCGTTTTGAACTTTAGCAGCAAAATATTAAATAGTTATTTAGATAGTTATTTCTACTATTTGTCTATTTTAACTGCACTATAATGTGTGTTACGGCAGATTGATGAAATCCTCTTGGAATTGGGATTTTCTGAAGAAACTAGGATGAAGTTTAAGGAAGAAAAGGTACTGATTAGAATTTATCACGCATTAGTTAATTGATTAATTTAATTCCAAACAACTCATTTTCACAATTTTAACATCCAATGATTCAGTCATTCTACTGAAATAATAATAATGTTATGTTTAACATGCAGGCTTTTATGGAGGCTTTCCACAACTAGTACCTTGCATATAGATCAAGGATCACATTTCCATCCAGGTTTCCATTTTTGGCTTGAAATGACTTGAATTAAAACTTTATATATTAGCTGTGTTTATGTAATTGGCCATCACTTATTTGTATTTGTACTGAAAACTGGCTACTCTATAAATATTGGATATCAGATGATTAAGTGCACTATACTATGAGGCACAGTCATATTCATCTACTGTATCAGTTAGCACAAGTCTGATCTAGTCTAACCCTTAATGAAACTTTATTGCACTAGAGAAGTAAAGGGTCTAGTGTGATGTCTAAGTTGTGCTGGAATGTAAGACAAGTTTTTGCAGTATGTAAGCATGTTGGAGTGGAAGGATATAGCATAGCATAGGGACTCTTAACACAAATACTCTATCAGGAAGCAAGAATTAGCATACAGTTGCTAATAATGGGCCAGTATGTGCCTCCATTTCCTACAAGTACTAATTTTGACATTGGCACTCAAATTAATCACTCTGTGGGCGGATATTGTTGCATTTAATTGACCATCTGCCCAAAATTGAGCGGCAGGAACTAATTAGGTGTGGCACCCCTTCCTGGAGTTTATCCTGCATTTACAAACACAATATAGCTTGAATTGAAAGTACCAAGCTTCCTCAATCTGTGTAATTCCACCCACACATAATACACATGTTTTTAATTTAATGTACTTGACATCACTGATTAGATAAACATAGTTTCCAACAGCTTCAAATATGATATAGTGTCAAAACCGTTGAAATAATTATTTGAATGTCTGGCATACTTTCTCAAACTTTTGCATGTAGGTGTACAAGAATGGATTCAAATGCTTTAAAAAGGCTCTGGTATGTGGCTGTTACAAGTACTCAACTTTAGCTTTCTATAATTATGTTTTGTGGTAGATTTTCACATCGACTGTCTCGCTTTTGACTGATCAAGATCTCAGTGCTCTAGGAGTGACTAAAGTTGGTGATAGAGCTATCTTACGAAAGCAATGTCGAGATTCCATCCACAGTAAGAATCCATAGTATAAAGAATTTTTTGTAGCTGCTGTGGTTGATTATTGGTAATGGGAAAATGTTGTTGTTTTCACATGTAATAGCTCTCAATTAATGCATTAGAATGTCAGTGGCACTAATGATTGCTGCACAGACTGTTGGTGGTTTTTACCACTTAACCATAATATTTTCAGGGTTATATCCTGGAACTTTTCTGAAATTGCAGAGTAGGTTGTGAAGTTGATCTAATGAGGTGTGTGTGCTGAGGCCAACACAATGGGGGAGTGAGGAAGGATTCTAGTAGGGTCGCTCCCTACCCCCTCAACCAAGTTTATGAAAAATTATTTGCACAAGATAACAATACAGGAAATTATGTTAGTGCACCCAATTTGTGCCCTTTCTTTTCCAAATTATATTTTTTAATAAACTTTTAAGATATGCTTTTGCATAGATTATCTCTGTCTCCCCCTCAGCTACTGGTAGCATGATAATAATGGCATAGTATATGGCTGAGACTGTTGTGTGCAGTGCAGAGATCATTCTTGTTGGAGAATGAAACCGAAACTTTTGAGCATATATATTAGGGATTACTGTTTCACAGTTTTGTCTCTTGCACAGTTTTGTCTGCAAGTGACAGTTAGTGAGCTGACCTGACTTCCAACTTATCTGCAACTACTATACAGTGAGGCACATAGGGCAGTTGATGAGAGTTAGCATGTCCATTGTAATTCTGTACTTGAGTCTTCTGGTGTCTGATGACATAGATCTTGGATGATTCCTTATTGTGGGTAGGTTCTGGGTGGACCTTATAAACCTTCTGAAGGATGAGTGCTGAGAGTTGTAGATTGATAGTCTATGGTTGGCCAGTGGCTTATAGAGGTGGTGCCAGCACCTAGCCATGATCTACCACTGTGGGAAACCTGGTCCCAGGCTGAATGGCCAGCACACAGTTGCCCTGGAGAGCAGCCTTCTGGTGTTATTTATAAATATTAAATCAGGTAAATTCACCTTGTAGCCTCTGCCTTATTTTGTGTAGTTCAAATCTGTTTGACACACAAAATCTAAATTGGATTCAGATTGATTAATGTCTGGTTTTAAGTAATGAAATGTTTAAAAATAAATGTTTAAATTATTACATTTGAGTATTTTCTGAAACTTTGGCAGGATAGCTATGAAGCCTTAAACAAGTTTCGACAAAGTAAATAGTGAACCAGCATCCTGCACTCCCCATGTATTTTATGCACATGGACACAAAGTAGTGGACAACTTTAATATGTGACAGTACCTGGGAAAAGGGACCAATATGTAAAATCAAAAATGTACAGTAGGTCTGAACAACAGACAAAAAAATATTTTTTATGGATTTTATTAGCCCACTGGTATCTCCTATCCTTTAGCTACACTGATACCAAATTAGAGTAGCTGAAAGGTTGTGTGTTTTTTTTTTGTTTGTTTTTTAACCTTCCCTCAGCACTCCCTGCATGGAATCTATCCTGCTAGTAATTGAAACCCTGGGAGTTCAATTTGTTGCCTAGCAACAAATTACCTGGTTTTGGAAGGGGGGGGGGGGGTTCAATTTGTTGCCTAGCAACAAATTACCTGGACACTCACTCTGCTAGGAAGGGTCTGGTTACTCCACCCAACCCCAAATAAGAAGTTTTAAAATTTCAGTTTTCTCAAATTAACTGTGCTCAAGTTGGTTAGATTGCAGCTGGTAACCAAACTTGGTATCAAAATGCTCATAGGAAAAGCTTTTAATGCTTAAATTTAAGTCTTTATAAGATACTGAGCCAAAATAGTATGGCATGGTGTAATTTTTTATCACTGGCATAAAATACAGGCTCTATCAGCCGTGCATATCAGTTAACATTAACTGAGCAACCAGCATGTACAAGAAGTGGCTTTATAACTGTTTTGAGCCTGTGGTATTACTGTTAACAGAGGTAGGGGAAATATTATGCACAGCTTTTTACGGCTGTAGGAATTTGTTCAGACTGAATTCTTATTACTATTGTCTTGTTACATTAAATTCTTGGCAAAGCCAAATTAATAACAGCTTAACTGAACTTCTAAAAAATAATCCCTAAGCAACCACCTCAATACTAAAGTGGGTGTGATGATTTCTGCAAGCAGCAATGAAACTGAAAAACGTGTGTGGAAACTCATCCCATCCCTGAAATGGAAAGTGTTGCTGCTACACAAAGAAATGTTCCGGTGTTTTTTTTTTGTTTTTTTTTTGTTTGTCTCCCAACAAGCTTGCTGCTTTATTTCTGAAATAAATAACTGTTTCGAGTTAAATTCACTAGTGCAATACCTTATGTATTTGCGCCAATAATAATATTTATTTGGACTTACTTAATAGGAAGAACATAGTTTTTAAGTGTATAATTTTATTAAGAGTTGTCTAGTCCATCTACCAGACTTAAGATTCATTTGATACGTTTAAATCATATCCATTGGATAACATAACACACTGATTATTACTGAGACGAGTAAATAAAACATTTGTTAATATGGACAAAACTGTCACTAGAACTATAGCCACTCGTACAGTAACTCAATTATCAGAATAACTTTATGCCTCGAAACACACCTTACTAGTGAAACTTCTTAAAGTTATAGTGTGGACCAACAATAAGCAAATGTTATACTCTGACAGCCTTGCCTACCTCTTCTCCCCCCTGTAGAAAACACCAATGTCTATAGTAGGCTTGTTACTGGTTTAATAATCTACAATACTTACTGGAAAGATTGTAAGTACAAATGATATGACATTATGTGTCACTTTTAATATTTTAGGTAAGAACATTAATACAGAGGTTAAAAAGGTTATGGGTCCTTCTAATTTTCTAATTAATTATGATTCTACAATGAGGAGCATGTCGAGTACATCTATTCCCAGAAAGCCAAAAAGATATTCAAAATCTTCTATTGCTGCAATGAAATATCCACAACACAAAAAAGGACGCATGTCAAGCACGTGTTATTTTCAAAAAAAGGTTGTTATCTTCCGCTTTATGCCAGCTCAACCAAAATCTTTTACAAGGTCTGAAAAGTTAATATTGGTTACAGGGCTACTTCCTTCTTTGCCTATCGATGCATCCGAAAAAGATATTCGTGGGGAAATTTGTGATGTCATCAAATCTACAGATGAATTTAAGGATGTAACACCAGAAGATTTTGAATTTATAAATATGTGTGGAAAACAAGGTACCATTCCTCAATGCAAGGAGGGATTCGAGTGGAATGGTCGTTCAGTTAAAGAGCTTGCTGGATCTGGTAGTGTTTATGTGAGATTGTTACGAAACTTTGAAGTGGTAAGTAGTGGAACTGATGACGAAAAGTTTAGCGATTCTGGAGATTTGCCCTACATTAACATTAAACCAGCTACTACTAAAGCTTTAGCTAATTCTTCAGCAAGTGTTTCTCCTTCGATAGGTGTTTTAAACTCTAAAGATCCAAATCATTCTGACTTCAGCAGTTCTTACGAGATGAATTCTTTGTCATCAGCAACAGATAGCAGTATTCAGGGTGATTCAGCATCTTCAGCAATTTATATAGTAGATGATAATGCAGACTTTAAGGAATTTCATGACTGCGAAAAAAATTCTCCAGTTGAAGACTTCACTAAACTGAAAGAAATGTTCACTTCCTTGAGTGACAAACAATTGCAATATGTATATGATATTTCTCGAAAATCAGCTTCAGATGCAATAGACACTTTGATTGACGGTCCATCTGTCACTTCATTGTGTGGTCTGCTTCCGTAAGCATCAAGTGCTGGTACAAGATGATGAATGGCCGGTTGTCAAATTGAGTAATGATGATGATGAAGAAGATTGGGTGGAAGCTGCATTTTGCTTTTATAAGCAATCTAAGTTTAACAGAAGTGCTGGTGTTCTATATCTGTTTGTGGTCAACCAGCTGTGGATACTGGGGGATTAAGAAGACAATTTTTTTCAATTATTTTCAATAAAATGGCCAATTCTTTTACCATGATGTCGAGAAATATTTTTGAAGGTCCACCCAATAGACTTCGT
>WLWI01000846.1_pt1 | contig 26974 bp, 24 predicted proteins | sample 6701501 | NCBI WGS metagenome assembly WLWI01 (sample SAMN12718690, study PRJNA515312) | sponge metagenome | isolation source: marine sponge | host: Mycale hentscheli | place: New Zealand: South Island, Marlborough, Capsize Point | collected 2014-11-01 | reverse complement strand
CGTCCTCACACAGTCGGCAGAGCCTTCGGCACAGGCATAGTGCAAAGCTGTCCTTCCTTTCATGTCAACCACACCCACTGCCCCTTCTGTATGATCCAATATTGCCTGAAGCAGAAACAAACAAAATATATATTATTATTAATTAATGTTTGTTTTTCTTACTCTTATGCAAGATGGAGAGAAATTCAGCACTGCATAGTTGAGAGCAGCTCTTCCTTCACTGTCCTGCATGCTGATGTTCGCCTTACCAGTGTTGAGGAGCATCTTCACATGGGAAGGCTGATCACTCATGACTGCCCAGTGTAATGGAGTCAAGCTATCCTTGTCCTTCATGAGTAACACATGAACAAAAACATTATACAAAAATTCTCATTATTAGTAGCTAATCAAAATGCAGTCATAAGAATACAACCAGTGTATGTGAGAGAAAGAGAGAGAGTGAACCACTCGTTATTTGAGTGTGTGCATGTGGGGTTGGAAGGGGAGGGGGGGGGGGGGGGGGGGGGGGTTGGGGAGGGGGGGGGGGGGGGGGGGGGGGGGTGAACATCTCTTTGCCCCACTTCAATGAAGCATTGTAAATGCATTATGGTAAAAACTCATCACTCACGTAAACAAACAAACAAACACTGTAACAACAGCAATAGAACACTGTAACAATGAAGCACCAAAGGTGCGAACCCTCAGCGCTATTAAACACTACCTAGCTATTACAATATAATCTCCTTCCAAAAGAACAAGCAATCTGTTAGCTATTTTTAATGAGGTATCAAAATAGCTCGACCAATGAAAATGGTACATGGAAACGCTGTCTTCATAAGAGAAGAAGCTAAACTAGCCAGAAACACTCACCTGTATACATTTTCAACGCGAAACTTCACTTCTTTCAACTCCGTTAACTTCCCCGGAGTAACGCTTAGGAGCCTGAGCATAAAGCTAAGTACACCGCTGGCTGCAGAAATTATTTGCTCACGTGATTATGACGTGACGCTAGGGGGCGTTGCCCATAAAAGCTGGTACCTACGCGGAGTTGAAAGCTTTGCTTTTTCTCAACGAATAGCCCGAAATTAAAAAAAAGTAGCACAATAAAAGGTCTTAAATCTTCGTCCTGAGTAAGTTCATACTTAAATCAACTGTTAATTGTCAGTAATCTCCAAAATCAGAGCGTGACAGACTGACAGACAGACAAACAGACAGGACGACTACTATAACCCTCTCGTGCATGCGCGCTGAGGGTTAACAACAGCAGCAACAAATCAAATACACAGATTAAAACTCAAGGAATTCAAAGCATACACTATGCATGCGTACATAGTGAAAATCAAAAGTCCAGCACCAATAACTGGCTAGAGGGATGCTTCAGGTGTGAACACTTAAATGGTGAATATACATACACATGTACACAAGTATATGCTGTAAGTTGGAAGAAAACAACACAGAGCAGGACCATGTGGCCAAGTCTTCAGAAATGATACAGAGGTCAACATTCAAAGGGGGTGAGAACAAGAAGGAAACATACATGTAATTGGAGCATACAGGAAATTATATACACTTAATAAACAAACACACAGAGTAATACAACTACTACAATGACAAGTCCTTCTCTCTTCTACTCTCTTCTCATTGACTTGCTGGGGACTGGCCCCACATCCATCCAACACATGTAGCACATTACACATATACACTACCAGTACAACACTGGGCCAACGAAACACCAATGAACATTGCACTCACCAGCTTGCTGGGAACACTGGTTGAGTTGAACATGACATGACACTACTGTACAAGCATTAGGAGAACTGGCAAAGAATAAACGAAGAGAGGGTAACAAAGAAGGTGAAACGTTGAGTAACCTTGGCAACGTATGGTGTACAGTTTCCAGTAGTTACAACACTAGAAACTTGCTCACCGTTCAGTGCTTTTAATCGTTAAAAAGAAAAGAAACAAAAAAAACAACAACAACAAAAACAACAAAACTAAACACCATGTAAAATTACTGACTTCATTTCATATTTTCACGCTAACGCTTGCAATCCAATAAAGATACGTACAATGCCTCATACCGTACATTGTAATGTCGTAGATTTTCATTGCTACTCTATTCCTGGTATTTCAATATTTTTAGCTTAGCTAGTAGCATTAAAATTTTTAATATAATTCACAAAACGTTTCGGCTCATAAGCCTTCTTCAGTTGTGAGGATGAGGTGTATATATGACCGTTTCCATTGTAGAAGACTTGACACAAAGTTCACCAATTGAACATGTACATATGAATGTATGTCTTACTGTGCCCCCAAAGCTAGAATAACAATAAACAACAACAACAACAACAACTTACAAACATATTCGGCAGTCCCCACTAAAGTCTTCATCTCTTGCCCTTCTCTGACTTGAACGGAGAGACCGAAATCAGCGATCTTGATATCCAGGCTGCCCTTGCGATACAGCAGGATATTCTCAGGCTGTAAAGAGAAGAGAAGAACAAGATAAATATAAAACATAGCTAAGATATGGCTGACTGAACAGGAGTACAATGGAGAGGTATTAAAAAAAAGAAAGAAAAAAAAAAAAAGGAAAAAAAGAAAAAAAAAAGAAAGAAAAAAAAAAAGAAGTAGCATTTAGTCAAATATTAGCAATTCTATTCTAATGCTGCTAAGAGGACCAACACTTCTATAGTTTCACTAATCTGAAGGCACCATTGGAACCAAGTACACATGGAGGGTAGATGGTGAAGAAGGTTCAGTCATTGACTGTATACAATCCAGGAAATGATTCACTATCTTATGGTTACTACTCACTATAAACACACATTGATTATTACGTATTTATTATGCAGTTATAATAAGTCAACCATAGAGCTCTACCAATTATGGACGAGTTAACGAAAGGGCTCCCAGTAGTGTTCTTCTCCCCTAATTCCCTCCCGCCCACTACGTCTAATCTATTGGTGGACACACATATGTCGAATGTAGCCAATAATGAAATATGTCTGCTCTCCGCCCAATTTGTCACTTTCATCTCTTTGGGTCCACAACATTCTAATTAATAAATAAATACCAACACAGGGTCGTCCCCATGTCACTCCACCAGCCAACGGAGACCGTCGATCCAAGCTAGACCATGGGAAGTGCCCCCACAGTTGAAGCCAGACTTGACCCAGATGGGGCAGATCCTCACAAAATATTCCATATTTTGTGTTGTGAGACTTCACACAATGGAGGGTGCTATGGAATTCCAGCAGATGGTTGGAATACTTTCATCCAAACACAGTGCCAGGACCTCCATAAAGAAACCCAGCATTGTGAGAACTCAGCCTTAAGCAACGTAAATCTGATTCCCGGTATTAGATTTAGGGCGAGGAATGGGGGGAGGAGCAGACAGCTGCTGGTTGCCATGGCGAGTGGAAACCTTTTGTTGGATGACTAAGGCCTGGTTTTATCATGTTAAGGCTTCACAGAGTGATATCAATAATTGCCTGTGGCCGTGGCAGGGTATTATGCATGACCTAAAGCAGTGAGTTAGTGGTGATGCGAAGGAGCACGGGCAATGACAAGCAATGAGAGATGAACTTGTAGGGCAACATGGGAAAAAAGGGGCGGGGGAAGAAAAAAAAAGGAAAAGAAAGAAAAAAGAAAGAAGAATAGAAAAAAGAAAGAAAAAGAGAGAGAGAGAGAGAGAGAGAGAAAGAGAGAGAGAAAAGAGGTCTGTAATTTACTTCCTACTAAATGCAGGCGTACAACTAAACTGCTCACAAATACGTAGAACAGTGTACCAGCACACAACATTTCTTCACGTCCATTGCACCAATAACTATTGCCTATAGGCTTTCTCACTGTGTCTGCTTCTTCTCCCTATCCCAGTGCCAATCACGATGTCTTCAATTGTTGGAGTCGCCCCAAGCTCGTTACTAGACATTGGTACTACACGCACACCAGCTCATTACGCTGGCTGAAAGGTGAGACGTAAAGCATACCTCCCGACTGTAGTCAAGGTGCTTCACATGGGGGCAACCAATCATTACACCTCGAAATGAGTTCGCCTACACGCACACTCATGCATTGCATGTAGCTGCAGGCAATGCACATGCGCAGACGGTGAAGTTCGAACCACTTGAAAGATGCCAACCATTTAAATACACGCAAACACACACAAGCGTTAATCATGGAGACACCATTTTGTGTGTGCTTTTGTACACACCGTACTGTACAGGCTACTTCTATTACAACTCTATTATTAGAACTTGATAACTATTGTTATAATATTGAGACTTGCAGTGCATTGTATTGTACTATGATTTGCTATCAAGGAGTTGTCAGCTATAAAAAAAACAAAAAAAAAACAGTTGTGTTCCTCCTCACAAGAAAAATAAAATATATAATAATAATACGGTAATAATAACAACAATAATAATACAGAAATAATAACAACAACAATAGTACAGTAATAATACAGCAATAATAATATACTAATAAACAAAGATAAAAATATGCCATATCTAAACCACTTGAAGATGCCAACCATTTAAATACACGCAAACACACACAAGCGTTAATCATGGAGACACCATTTTGAAAACCTCAAACGAACGAATCAATTTAAGAAAATACTTCTCACATAAAATAATTAAAGAAAGCATTACATATATCATAAAAGGATAGCCTGAGTCCAAACTTGAAAATCGCTATCATCTGAATCACTGCATACGTACATTACACCATCAATACCACATACAATACTATATGTAGCACATAGCATGCATGTACCTAATACCACATACAATACTATATGTAGCACATAGCATGCATGTACCTAATACCACATACAATACTATATGTAGCACATAGCAAGCATGTACCTAATACCACATACAATACTATATGTAGCACATAGCAAGCATGTACCTAATACCACATACAATACTATATGTAGCACATAGCAAGCATGTACCTAATACCACATACAATACTATATGTAGCACATTGAAAACATGTACCTAATGTGGGTGCAAGCCTACATGAAGACTGGAGTCAACCAATTGCTACAGTCAATCGATCGTCCCTTCATCCAAACAGCATCAACTCAGCACTCCACCAGATAGGAAAAACCATTCCTAATGAGACCGACCAAAGGGCCACCCAACATGAAATTAACACGGAGTCCATTTTCTGAATGGGTTTCACCAAGTTTGTGCCAAGTCGCACCGAACAGACAGTCCAAGTGGAGGGATGTTGCCGGGAAATCTGCCAAGAAGACAAAACAAATGACCAGCAAACAACCAGAGCACGGATCGAGCCAAACAAACAACTCTCTCTCTCTCTCTCCGGCTATCGGCTAATGCTAACTCATCCAGCCATTCATAACAGACTTCTGGCAGTGGGGGTGGAGACACACAGTCGCCCATAGCAACCACAGAGTGACAACAACATTGTATTGACTTTGTGGGTTAGATGAAACCAGAAAATAATTAAACTGCGGGGGAGGGACACAGCAACGGCCATGAGAACCTTCAAGTGAGACAAATCACAATAGTTTAGACTTGTAACAAAATCAGGCCAACAAAAAGCCATCACTTGAAAAGTGCTCAGGCTAAAGATAAACAATATGAATCCCGATGAAACCTGCAGTTAGGTAATGGGAGCTAATCACTGTTTAACCTTTCACAAGGTGATCCAGTGTGTGAACAGTGGCAGCTAAAGGCTCACTAGGTGGGCACCCAGACGCTAACCTGATCATTGGCAACCCAAATCCGGGATTCAAGCTAAATAAACATGTCCTAAAATTTAGAAGCATTGGTAAGTCTTCAGACTGGATGATGCCAGCAATGGAGTATGTTGATGCTGCTAGCAGATTACCGGCAATTAATAGCAGTAGCCACACCGATCAGTGTACGTGCATGCATGTGTGAGAGAGAGAGAGAGAGAGTCAGCAAGAGAACTTTTCAACCGAACAATTGCCTTTCTTTGCAATGTTGATGGATTCATGTAATAAAATATACTATTTAAAGCGATCTAGGCAGACACACTACACACTCCAAAGAGAAGATAAAGACAATGTTGGACAAGTTATGTTGTTTTATTTACTTCTGCAAGTGACCACTTCTCACTTGCTTATTATTATTATAAAAAAAAGAAAAAAGAAAAAAGCCTGTATAAAAAAAGCTAGTAACAATGTAAGTATCACTGAAATGAAAGAGTTTCATTTCATATTGTCCTATGTACATATCAATTCATTCACTTATTCATTAATTGATTCACTCATTCATTCATTATTTGATTCATTCATTCTGGACTGACAGATTTGTGGGTTACCTGTACCAACTATCAGATACCAAACACATTCTACAACTAATTACCACTAAATAAGCACATCACACGTCCACATCAAAGAACACATACCAACCACACACACACACACACACAATGCATGCTCTAGAATGTTTTACCTGTACACGATGTGGTGCATGAGCATACAAACACACATACATACATGCACTGTACAAGGATTATAGGACTCGACTGAATCTAGGAACACCTACTGTACATGACAGTTGGAGGTGAAACTATTTAAATATCTTAGTGCCAGTCTAGTCAACTTGGTATAAATCAATGAAATGTTCTCCCACTTGCCTTTGAGATCCTAAAATTGTAATAAAAAAATATAGCGTGTTCCTATATTTGAGTGATGTGTGCTCAGTGTGTGTGCGTGTGTGCACCTGTGTGTGTGTTTGTATGCATACAAACCAAAGCCCCATGTAAGGCAGACAATGCATATACGCAGCCACGAGTAAAGCCTTCTGCCATTTTAGGACAGCAATGTCCTGTTTCTTCATAACGTCCGGAAGCTCCACGAGTCCAAACATCCCACAATCACATCCAAGGCTTCCGCTGCACATTGCCTTATAACCATAAGCACCTCTCTAAACAGCCCCAGCCACACATACTCAAGATCCTAAGTACATGCACCAGACAGACTCGTAATATGTCCCACTTTGGAGCCAACAGAAAGTGGCTAGTATATAGTATCTCTACCACTTTCACACCTTGTCATGGTTGAATAGTCACGTTAACCTTTTGTGCATGTTACATGACTTTCGCAAGGGGGAACCAATTGAGAGCTCAAGAAAGTGACACAGTTTGGTATTCACTTGGCTCACAACTCCGTTCTCATATCCAGAGCACAACAGGGACAATACCTACATGTATGTCACAAGTACCTTCAGTATGACGATAAGGAGAAGGGTGGTGGTTGGGGGGGGGGGGGGGGGGGAGGGGGGGAAAAGGGGGGGGGGAAATTTTATTTTCAAAAAAAAAAACGAAAAAGGGAAACAAAAAAAAAAAGAAAGAAAAAAAGAAGAGGGGGGGGGGGAGGGGGGGGGGGGGGGGGGGGGGGGGGGGGGGGGGGGGGGGGAAGAGAGAGCGAAAGACGTACAGTGAAGTATTATTCTCAGATAAATAGACGTAACATGGTGTGAATCAAGAACAGTTCCTGATATCTTTCCATGGAGTTTCATCTAATGTATGAAAAATTGCATGCATCAGCAGAACATGAAGGAAGACAGCAACTAGCAGATTAACATGGAAGTATTGAGCACACTTACAATACTAAAATGCTACAGAAACAATACCAAAGGAATGCTGCAGTGAAGATCACTAATAGCAGCAGACCAGTGAGGTAAGGTAATAAACGGTGAAGATTCACTGCAACAACAAGTAAACAAATCCCGACAACAACAAACACATACTGTATACACAAACACAAACCATCACACAACATGGCCAAGAACATGGACATGTGCTGCCACCTTTCAAAGCCGGTGCAGAGTGATCCCCAATATTTCTCTAGCCAGCCACACCGGGTGCTCTTCATCAATTATCGCTACCTGCCAAATAATCTTGTCACAAACATGCGAAAAATTAGCGACTTGGGCCAATTACTAGCTCCATCGGGCATGTGAAATTACCCCCCATGCGATGTACACGTGTAGACGTACATGCAATGCAGGCTATTGCATTCAAAATGCATACATGATGTAGTAGATACTGTGGGGGAAAAAATGCAACATCAGATGAACAATTACATGCTAAACAGGCAAATGTAAATGTCATGCATGCCACATGCAAATAACTTACAGTATCTCATAAGTCTTTTCTAATATGAAGTGAGGAAATGTTACATTTATTTCAAAGAAACCATCACTACTAGCTGGTTACTGGCCCATTTAACTTCCTATTCTCTAATTAAACGGTAAATGATCTTGATATCGCCATGACGTTTACTGAGCATGCTCACTGGAGTAGTGTAATTACACTAAGTTATCAAGCAATCACAGGAGAGTTCGTCTATGATACTAGCATCTTTACAAGTAAAAGAACTCCTCCACAAGACAGTGGGTACTATATAAGAACAAGTAATTACCTATTGAGAAGGATATTGGAAGGTTCTTTATACGAACTAACAAACACGTGATCAATCTAGGCAGGTATGCATGTATGTAGAGATACACATGTGTGCTGTATCCATGGCAGCAACTCTCACTCATCATTCATAGCAACTAAGAAGCATGATCACTATGTCATCACAAATGCATGTACGTACGTGTGTTATCTCAAATATAATGGGACTATTGAGTATTGGTGCATAGCAACAACGTCTCCGCCCTTTCACACCCATCCAGCCCCCTCAAAATCATTTCAACTTTAAAGGTTAGAACTCTTTTGAAAATTGCATTCAGAAATTTTTTTGAAATTCAATAAATTTTCAATTTGATTACTCTCAATTTTTATTCAAAACTTGCACTCAAAAATAAAAAGTGAAAATACTCTCTATGTGCAAATTCCACTCTCTTTGACCACCATATAAAGAACATTGCTCGTGCTACAGCACATGTACGCCCACCCACGCAAACCTTCACACCAATTTGTAACAACAGCAACGGTAAAGGTGGTCCCGCCCCCACACCTGGACTCTGAAACGCTGCTTCAAACAGCTTTCTTCTTCACCGTAGCAGATATTCTGATAGAACAGGCTTATACAGTACATGCTCCCAGTCCTATTATAGGGTGGCTAAGCAACAACATTAATTATAATAAAAAAAAAAAATAAAAAATAAAATAAAAATAATAAATAAACTATAAAGCCAATAACATACGAGACTATAATAATAATAATAATAATAATAATAATAAAAATAATAACAACAACAACAAATAAACTTTCTTCAATCAAAGAGATCTAAAGAAGAGCAAAGGTAAATAATGAAAAGATCTCAAACATCGGGAATTGAAGCCAGGACTCCTGGCTTTAGCCATATTGCTGCTCCAACAATCAACAACTTAAAGAGCAAACAACATTTTGGACGAGAGACATTAACCAATTCTACGATGCTAAAGAAAGTTTACAATATCTATAAAGCTTTAATGGGAATGTGAACACATTAATTAAGGAAACAGGAGCATCTCATCGGCACTTGGAGGGGTGGGTGTGGCACTTTGTGGAAATGATACTATGTATGTTGAATATTTACATAAAATGTTAGTAATACTTGTACGCAAGACGTAAATATCCAATACTCCTCCAGATTCTCCGGTATTATCAAGAACTTACAAAGCACACAACACCTTCCTCCCGGAAGATTTCACAACTTTTACCTTCACGGTGTGGGTGGAAAGGTGTGATGTTTAGTATCCAAGGAACCGATAGCGATTGACTGCCAACGAAGAGGGGGGCTTTACTGACAAAAATACTTTCATCTTGTCTTCACACACACACTCACACTTACATAAGGTTTACGGTTGACGTTTAATGGACTGTGGAACTCAAATGGTGACATTATCATCAGTGAATGAAATTAACACCACATGAGAGCACAGCGGAGGAAGACGCACGTACACACACACACAAACTTCCCTTCAATAATACATAGCATCTGCTACAGAGGACTTCTGGTGGAAACAGTGGAGGTGGAGGGAAAAAAAAAAAAAAAAAAAAAATACCCGTCTGTTTGTACATTTCATTGGTTACTAACATATATCCTCCTTTGATCACTACTCACACGATCCTCACTGAAATAGTTTCAAATGCGTACACACAGCTAACATTTTATACATTTCAGTTGTTTTGTCCAATAAAGAACATTACTGCAGAATTTCTCTGTACAAACATCGCAAAATGTTGGCTCAGCATTTCTTCAGTCCACATTACCTGCACTTAAATGTAATTTTACTACATGTATATTTCCATACTCACAACTTTTACTTATAAAACTATCGCAACTGTCCTGATGGTCTGCTGCAATTCTGCCACAAGAAGTTACTAAATCTGCTTATGGAGCGGAGCCTTCATGATATTCTATAGTCAGGTTGTACTAAAGTAGCGTATTGTATACATGCAAATATTTATGAATAACAAGAGGTAGTAAGATCTTTATAGTTAACAGGCAGCCCTTGGACATCCGACCACACCAAAGAGCCTTTTGAACTGTTGAACTTCTCTCAGCACTATAATTGCCCTAGTTAACAACTCTGTCCTTAGCAACAGCCTCTGACCTTTAAATCCAGATGGACGATGTTGAGGGAATGGAGATGCTGCACGCCATCCACTATCTGGTACACCACTTCGCGAGCTTTATCCTCCGGTAAAGGGTCGATGGCAATCACTCGGAACAGCTCACCACCGGTGGCCCTGCAGAGAAAGGGAAAAGAAGAAAGAAAAGGTGAAAGATTAGGTTGAAATACTACACACAGAACTAGTCCCTCCATACTAGTTCCCTTTACACACACGCACACACATTCTCTCCCTAGCAAAGTAAGAAAAGCTGGATGTCTAATCAGCAAGTTAGCACGTCTTCAAAGCCGAACATAATAATAACTCAATTCTAATTAAGGACCAAGTGTGCACACACCTTTACTACTCAGCAAGCATTGTTGGGAAAACTCAGCCAAAGACACTCCATATTGTCACGTACATAATAAATACACTTGAATAACTAAAACAAACCTTATGAATTTCTATTGTTTAATATCAAACAAACTGTATTTACACTACAGCCTACATAACTCTTTTGGACACTTTTCCCCGTGCTATAAAAAAAAATGGTGTCAGTACCTTCATTTTACACAACAGTACACTGGCACGTGCAAATTGTGGGTGCATACGTTGTGCATGTATGTGCGAACACATGTACATTCTTGAGTGACGACTCACGGCAAACTAGAAGAGAAAGTAATGAAATGTACATATGAAGCAAAAAAATGTCAGTCGAGGAGTGGTTGAGAGTAAAACATCAAAGGTATCGTGTATACAAGTGGTTGCCCAGAAAAATGTGATATATATTGCAATATAAGCGTGGATATATAAGAGAATCAGATCCATGAAGAGAGGGAGTGGCACATATGTGGGAGGGGCACATATGTGGGAAGAGAGACGGATTTGAAGATGGAGAAGCACACGCGAGAGAAAGGATGAAACCCTAGTGCTCAATACCGCACGAGAGTTGCGATATGTATGTAACAATCGGAGGAGAAAGGACAACACCAGCTCAAGTAGCCAATTCTGTGCTGTTCCAACATGCCACACCCCATTTCCACCAACTGTACAACACACACACATGTACATACATATCACCATACGGCCCCGCCCACACATTGCTATGCGACCACAAAAAAGTTGTGGAGTGTGCGTGCGCTGGCCACCGCCTCTCCTCATTTACTAATCACTGCCCATACACTTTGAACTCTAGTATGATGATACAATGGGTCAGCAGAGTTCAGCATAGATGAAAAGAAGTTTTGAAATGAGGACAACCAGCTTCCTCTTGCTGTATAGCTACACAGTCTCCAAATGTGCAGACAATGATTTGAACTGTGACTCTTTCAAAGGACCTCTAAATTGAGATATACACACAGCTCCTGGAAACTCTACTATATGTATACATACATGTCATACCTGATATATATACTAGTGTACATGCGTCTATAGCATGGATATAGCGCTCCAATGAACATGACGTGAGTGTCGCATGTATGTTGAGCTTCTCTTATGAAGTCAGCATAAATGTCTACCGTTTCATTGCACGACTTGCTCACGCTTTACCTATCAACTTGCATGAGGTACATACTGGCATATTTATATTGATACTACTCCCCAAAAAAATATTCTTTTTGCTCTTAGTAATAGTTAGCTAGTGTATAGTGAACCCGTAGAGCTTCATTTACTTTTAGAAACACTTCTTCAACATGAAGCTCACTAGAGCAACGGTTTCGCAGATCTTGCTCTGCCCACCACGGCTAGGTTTCCTCATAGACATCGCCTCAGCTGAGCAAACACTGGACAACCTTATCGCTACCAATTTTTAAATTCCTTGAACACTTTGGATAGCTGAGAAGCCAAGCAAGAAATGACAACTAACTGCCAAGAATTTGCGAACATGACAGAGGAAAGCATATGTATATCGGGGGAAGATCAAATAACACTTTCTAAACACACTTTCTCATGTTGACACCATTAGAAATTGTTGGTACAGTCACTCTATGTATGAAATAAATAAACTAACAACAACAACAAGACTGTTTACAGATGGACTGTGTTGTGACTGCTAAAAGAGAAGAAAACAAGCAAACAAACCAGAAAAAAAAACCTCTATAAAAATAAATTCAATGAGTTCTACTGAAAATTTAAGCTTAATCATCGCTAAAGGAATAATGTACCTCATTCATACGTATGTACAGTTAATGAACCAAATCAGAGGCCGTAGGTAACAATACAGAAAGTAAGAGAATTACAAATTGAGCATCAATAAGAGAACACGAATCAAGGCAGAAAAACTATACTGTATGAGAAAGTACATTTAGATTTATGTAAACATAAACAACCAATAAATATAAACGGTAAATATAAATAAAAATAAAACTAGAAAGCTTATTATTGACATTTGCTGGGAACAGGACTATCAGTGCAGGCAGCACACACAAACGTACTGATCACGTGTGATGTACGTGGACACACACGCACACACACATACACACGCGAGAGCCTAATCTCCACCCTTTATGTACTACCCAGGATCCTTATTTTTAGCAACACTTAAGATTATTGTACTGACTGTACATAGGTTTTCTCAGAAACACATATGGTGTAAATATTCACACTACTGCACCTGCGAAATGGAAAGCAGGAGAGAGAAAGAAAGAGTGAGAGGGAATGGGGGTGAGTAGTGGGGGGTGAGGAGGAGGAGGGGCTAGTAGAGGATGAAGAGTCTCACCAAATATGGAAGATACACACAAACGTAGTCAAAAATGGGGACTGTGTTCAGGCTTGTTAGAGTCTATTATCAAACACTACAATATAAATACACTTTAAAGATTGGTGAAGATTTTTAATGAAAATCACGCACTTTAAATTAATACTGTATAATTTACCTTGAGTCGGAAGCTAACCACAACAACAACAAAAAAGGTATTCAAGTTATCCATTCCTCTCCCCTCCCCCTCTTCTCTCTCTCACACACACACACACACAAACAAACATCGTACACTTGACAACCATCACAAACTACATGCACGTCCGTCCCTAATAAACAACAGTGTAGCTAGCTAATAAACAACAGTGGTATGCATTAATAAGTTATGAATATACTTAACACAAAGCTTGCATTCCGCTCTATTCATTGTCTCTTCAATAAACCAAATGAAGTCGTCAGGGACTGGGAAAGCTAAGAACTGACTTTCACTTAGAAGGCAAACACGTCAAAACAATTTCACCCGAAAAGAAACTAAACTAACACTTTCTCCTCTTGAAGAAACAAAACGAGCCAGCAAGTTTGGACAACTTTGAATGGTCAAACATGCAGCATACATGTCTCCTCCAGTTAGCACTCGTCTACCTCTGAAGGCATTGGGCTATCCATACATACATACATAAATACATGTAGGTCCCTCTAGTATGCAATTCAGGAAAAAAAACATATTTTTTTCCTCCAACTTTCGGTCATTCTCGGCCGAAACTATAATAAGTCGAAACGTCGGGTTAAGTTTTAATTACATACAATTTACTCTTAAAATAGAGAGAAAAAAATTGCTATTAAAAATCTTCACAATTTCTTTTTCAGCCTTCTTTTACTCGTAGATGTATTGTCTCTCTTTCACAGGCTTCTTTTAAACCATACAGAATTAAAAAAAAATGTTTATGGCTGTCACTGAGAATCGAACCCAGGACCACTTGCTTAACACACATTTCTACATTGTTTAAAAAGAAGCCTGTGAAAGAGAATGCACCTTAAAATATCTTGTACAACACTACTTCATTTTTTTAAAAACATTTCCTTTTTCAAAGAAAACATTGCATACTAAACCAGATACAGACTGAACCAACACAAAAGGTGGTTCTAATTACTCCTTTATTGTGCAGCCGTAGAAGAACCTAAAAAACTCGCACTTGAACCCACAACAGTTCACTAATCAATGCCAGCCTCCGGTTTCCAGGAATCACTCCTTCTACGTAGCTAGCACTGCATGAGCACACAGACACAAACTAATGCCAGAGTTGTGTCACATGATCACGTATGCATGCACGCATTACTGCTGAGAAAAACATATCAGAACTCTACAGCATCACATCATGCAGAACGAGAGAGAGAGAGAGGACTGTGTGACCAAACGATCCACACACACACACACACACAGATGGTGGTTGAAGGAGCACCACAACAAAAAGCACTCCAAGTATTTTGGCATGAGCTACCACTTCTTGATTGCACGGAAAATTCAAAAAATGCAGACAGAAAAGGCAGTGGATTATAAAAAAAAGCTTAAGTTAAAAATACATCACACTCAGACATAGTATAGCATCACACACAAACATACACACTAACCTAATGCATGTTTAGAGGTTATATACTGAATACAGAAAAATCATAACTTCAACTACATATATACCTGATGGATGATAGTTTAAAAATCATAAAATAAAGAATTTCTGATGAAATCCTAAGTGACCAATGGTAATGGCTTTATGGGTAGATACTGTAAGTGTGTATATTGGTTGCCAGGTAAAAGGAAAGCCACTCAATGTGTTACATGTGCACTATTTAGAATTGTAGCTGCATTGGAGATTTGTTACAGACCCCTTTTATCAGGCTCTTAAACTCAAAACTGTGATGTAGCAAGGGTTTAAAAGAAATGTCCAGAAATCAAGAGTTCATTGAGTGGGATATTAAAGACAGACATGAAAGTTATCAGCACATCAACACGCCTCCATCTCTCTCTTTCCCTCCAGCACTTCACATTGAGGATGGTGGCAGTGGCCAGCCATCAATAAAACAGCCAATCTGGCCAAAAAGACATTTCAGAGCAGCAACTAGGCTGGCCCAATTTTCAAACCTATATAAACCGGAACGAACTTAGTGCATGACAGCACACACATACATACACACATATATACGTGCACATCAAAGTGCACACACATTCGTACGTGATACATCTGGCGACAGTCGAGAATGACTTTAAGTGATCTAATGATGCCTCCCATACTGTTTGTGGTCTGATATAGTCTGGGATACAAGCAGAAGCTAGACAAGTGAAGGAGAGATTGACAACGCTTCATAGAAGGCATAAATATGACAACTAAATACTAATGGGAGAAATAATAATAATAATAATAATAATAATAATAATAATAATAATTACTGAGCTATTGAATCACGATACTATGTATTTTACAAAAGCTGAAAAAATTAAGTGATCATATTCCTGTTGGAATTTCCATACGCACACACACACACATGTGGCACATGCACACACCATTCACGACCACTGAAGTGCATAGCTCTGATTACTTCTACAGACATTGGACCACTGAAGCAAATTAACTTTCTTTGAGCTAATAAGCACATCACCCAGGAATACTCAAAAGCCTCTAGATTTTCATCACCTACTGAGCGTATTCAATTGAGTTGAGGGATGATCAGACAGACAACCCCTCCCCCAAACACACAAACACACATACGTACTGCACACATGACTACATCAGGTAATTTTAGACTTCTGCAGCTTGGGGGTGGGTGGGAGTTAATGTCAGGACTAGAAATGTGAACTTACAGCTCATCTACCAACAACAACAACAACAACAAAATTGACCTTCTGACACTAAAGCACTCAGGTCAACATACCAGGCATGGGAAGATGGAGGAGGGAGAGGGGGAGGAGACTGCAGCAGTGTATACACAAACCAAACACTCATTGCCAGCTGCATTTCTGGGCCATTCCAAATATACAGAAACTCCCATGTATTTCCAAGCATGGTAATAGCCCAGATACATTCCTCCCAAAAACAGACCAGGTCTCTTTAACTGCACCTTAACCTCACAGACTCTATTCACCAGGATCCCCCAGCTGTGCCAAAACCAGTCCAACCAGACCAGACAGGCAGTCCTTTCCTCCCTCTCTCTCCTCATCCAATTATCTCAACCTGTGTCTGTCTGCACTGCACAGCAAAACACGCAACACTTGCAAAGAATACCGTGCGCCACACCCCCCAAGCCACTCTCAGACGTGCAGCCAATAGGATTTCTCACAAGGCTCTGCCTCATCCAGAGAGTAAAGTTTTATACAAATATGGGCTAACTATGTGAACCAACTTGTATGATTTCATTCAAATGCCACCAGTGCACAAATTAAACCCTACCACTTGCCACTGGCTTTGTTGTCTGTGTGTGCATATGTATGTGTGTTTGTGTGTGAATGGACACATCTTTTTTTACCTTTTTTGAGCAAGTGAAGACTGAGGATACAAACACACACACATACACTTGGAAGGGACGAATTGTATATAGTATACATGTAATAGCATTTCTTTTCCAATTGTTACCACTTTATCATTAGGGATGTGTGGGGTAGGGATGTGTGGGGTAAGGAAGGAGAGAAGGGAAGAGAGAAGGGAAGAGGGTAAGAACAAAGGGAGGGGAGGGGGGGGGGTAGTTTTTTCTTAACTGCTTCAGCTAATTGTGGAGATCATCCAGTCCTTGAAACTGGTGACACAACTAATGAGGATATAAAGCTAAAGGAAATTGAAATTCTAATTTAGGCTTCAATATGTTTATACAGGCTACATGCACCTGCTTTATCAGCAGTGTTGAGTAATGGATACATTAGATGAAAAGAACCCCAAACTGGACTGGATGAACAAATTTTAAATTAAAAAATGCCACACCAACAGCTTATACATATGACTGATTGAACAGCATAAAAGAAATACAGATTGTATCTACTTAAAATGGATATATTAACACACTCAAACTAAGCAATCTGATTACACAAGCTTCAGTGAGCTATCGTAGTCTGCACAACTTCACACACACACACACACACACACAGACACACCATATGAACTTTGGTCTACTGAACGCCTTCCGAGCCTGTGCAAAAGAAATGCTTCGTCCTCCAGATTAATTAATTGATTGGCAATATTTGTTGTAAACTTCATGGGATGTAGCATAGTAGCATAGTACGGGTCTGAACATTACTTTGTTCCATACTCACAGGATAATCACTAGCCTGGTCTAAACAGATTATGCCATAATGACCCAATCCATACTACAGTCACTATTCTGCAATGGCTTGCCATCCTAATGCTAGACAAGCACTAACAATCCCAGCTAGACCATACAACTCTTTACTTGACCAGAAAGACTGAGACAATCAGCTGTTCACAAACTCCAAACAGTACACAAGGAGCCAGAGGTAGGGCCAGTTTGCCATTCATGTATAGCTAACTTCCCTTCACTTTACTGACAATTACTCAACAATACCTCCATCTTATCTTCTCCAATCTGGGCCTTAACCCACAGTAGAGAGAACCAGTGTTCAATGTTCCTGGAAAAGATGCCCCACTTGCAGGTACCCCAATTACACCTGCTTTAAGCTCCCACTTCACGGGAATGTCAGTGAGTTCATCTGAAGAGGTGCCAACTTCAAAGCTTCTGTACTCCGTGTGTTAATGTACCAACTATAATGAAACTTTAGGTGAATGGAGGACTGACAATGGGGGGAATGCACTAGAATCTCATTGACCCGACCACAGCAGGCTACAACATAAGGCAATACAGTGGAGGGAAAAAGAAAGGAGAAAACTTTAAAAAAAGAAGACTACAAACAAATATTCCTACAGGCAGTTTCTTTAAGTTTGCCAGTCCAACACAAAGGCGCAGGATTCGAGTGTGGTTCTGTAGTATTATCACCGTATTATCACCATCAAGTATGCTCATGATCTATCACAATCTAGCCCGTCTACTACTCTTCGTCTAGATAAAACACCAAAAGTCTGAACGTCAAACAACAGGGCTCGAAAAACGATTACCACCAAACTTCAACCAAAGATTCCCAATCATTTGCACCTAATTATCACTCTCCATAAGAAGGTTGGCTCCAACTATAAGTCCAAATTGCGCAAGATTGACACGTCAGAGATACGCCAGCAACAACCACATTCCTAATGGCCGATAAATAGCAAGCACCTTGTTAATTACGCCACAAGCACTACTTACTTGTGCACGTGGTTCAACAAGTGCTTGTCAGAAATATTTTTGTACTTTGAACTTTAAAAGGATATTAACAAGATTCTAAGTAGAAAGGATAACCGGTTGCTTCTTTGGAATACCACATCAATATCAATTATACCTAAACAAACTAACAAATCTCATTCCACTTCTTCCTCATAATGAGACTAGCCTCACCATCTTATTGTTGGCATGATAACAAATATTAGAAACATGACTTCATCAACGATCCCAAGGAATGACCCAAGAAAGAGAGGAAGCCTTAATGAATCAAAGGACAGTCACCATAGCTATCATCCTTTTCCTCATTTTGCATTGCTGACTCCGCAAGTACTGTATGTATGTTATACCCTCAGGGTACGTATTTCAAAATCTCGATTGCCTTTTCGAAAGACACAGGCAAAAACAAATATGAAACTGCGACAGATCGTTTGGCTGACCAACTAAAAACGTCGCAAAAAGAGCCAATTATTGTGCTCAGCAACAGGAACATCATTCTGAGGACTTCTTTTGGGATGCATTAAATAGAAGACAATGGGTAATTAGCAACTTCAACTTGGCACCCGACAAAATCGAATCATACCCATAAAAAGACAACGGCAGGTACTTCTCTGACCTAACTTTAACGAGTCTGCCAGCGGCATTTTAGCCGCATATTTTTAGATGGCTCACAAAGAACATTGGAATGCAAGCAACAAAATTCTCTCGGTCGTGGTAATTCAATTAAGGAGCCGCTAAGCAACATTCCCGGACTTCCAGACTGCCTAAGAGAGAGAGAGAGATTCCAAGGCTTTCTGCTGGAATGCCCACACAAAGCAGCTGAATCTATGATGAATGGAGGAAGCAGGTAAGACTGTGGTCCAATACTCCCTCTCTTTCCATTAGCATAAGAAAAGACTAAAGGTAAACCACTTACATGATGAAAGAACACCACAAACTGGTCTTTTTTTCTTTTTTTCCTACCGTTTCAACTCGTGGACATTATTTTCATCAGCATCGCTATACCGTGGGTGTAATTGGATTACGAGTTACAGCTTGTTACCTTCCACAACGCCTATTAATGCTCGGAATTTTAGCTAATACACCTAAGGTCCGAAGTTCAGATGGTTACGGTCATTATATTTTTTCTTCCCAACCAGTACAGGAAAAAGAACAGCAGGTAATTCAATTACTTCACTAACTTGACAAAGTTACAGCAGACAAATAATGTAATGAGACCAGAAGCAGCAACTGAGACAGCTTCCAAGGCTTCTCCCGCCCATTCAGCAATGTCAACTTGAAAAAAGGCAAAGAAATAAAAAAACAACAACCAAGATTAGTACACATGAACCATTTTACTCTGGTGTTGAACAAATACCAAAAACAATGTACCTGTTATAACAAATACACATCACCTCTTTCAAAGCTTAATTACTGTTTATTATTATTATTGTTCTTGTTAATACAATACATATCGTCCTATGGCAACCATCAGATATCCCCAACTGCTACACTGATTTTGAAAATGATTGAAATTTGTGTAAAATGATCAACATAGAATTAAAAATAAAAACCTTCCAACCACAGACTATTTGGTATTATAATCTTCTACTTATAAAGTGAAACACGAGTCCTCAACCTCACTTACAGCTTCAATTTCACTCAATTTTATAATTTCATGTCAACTTACAACTCCAGGATGATGTGGAACTCTGAGGAACTCTCAAAGACCTCGTGAAGACGAATGATGCGTGGGTGTTCCCTGGCCTCGTTCGCCTGCCGCATTATGTCAATCTCGAGCAGGATGTCATCTCGGCAAGATTTACCCCGGCGACGCTTCTTCAGAACTTTAGCGGCAAAACACTCCCCTGTAGACTTCTCGATGCACTTTTTGACGATGGCAAATTTGCCTCTGAAATAAGAAATGATACAAAATTAAATATTTAGCTAAAACACACACACAAAATATTAATTAGGCTATGAATGTAAGTTGAATTATGAATACGGGAATACTAGAATCACTTTTACGTGAAAATCTATGACTTCAATGTACCATACATACAGATAGACTACACGGAACTGGTAAAGACCACTCTCAGGACCATTGGGTAACAGCTGGTAAACAGCAAATAGGACATTGCTGAAACTTAAACTCAAGTAGAGCCTCATCGATTCACATATCTCTGAGGGGTGCATCCTAATGAGCTCTTGTATTTCTAACACTGACTAGCTAGACTTACAGTCTTCAAGGATTAGGGAAAGAAGGACATTCAAATTAGTGTACCACTAAAAGTTACACCTATCCAATGTTTCTTAAAATTTCAAAGTTTTCACTGTTGAGGAATTCCTGTTTATAACTATGTCCTTATCTCAACCCCGCGTTGTTTCAACAATCTCGAGCTCCTTTCATAACTAAACTGTTGCAACCTTATCCGACAACTAGCTAGAAACATTTAAAACCAGAGAATGTACATTTAGCTTTCTCAACCTCTACACGTGGCCGACCAAGTTACGTCTACTCACCTCCCCAGCTCGTTACCGACGTCGTAGAGATTGTCAAGCGGTTCTTGCCTAATAATCTTCTCGACGTCTTCCCGCGGCATGGCCGAGTATATGGAACTAGAAAACTAATTATCCGAAGTACTTCGATATAATATCTGCAAAACACAAAGTAGATAGTTGTTCTCCGACTTTTTTCGACTCTTCAATATTTCTGCCAAAACACCTATCCCTCAACTGAATGGCTTGCAGCTGCAGTTATTCACTTCCTGTCCATATTTGCTATGCTGTCGCAAAAAACCACGCCTTTTCCTTCCTCAAATCGTCGCCCCCTCTCGCCCATGCGCACTCTATAGTAGGGGAGGAGTTATAATGTCTTGTGACTCAGCAAGAAACGTCATAACGAATGAGACGAGGTAAACAGAGAAGCAATAATGGGTTGAGAATTTTGAAGTAGCTCGTTTAGTTCGCCATCATTGAGATGGAAAGTGACACATTAGAATTTGCCCCCGAGGGCTCGGAGGAGTTCTCCAGTATTCCCGTTGGAGCCGTAACTTGGTAAGCTGAGTAGACAACGTGAAATAATGTCAGGCGAAGTCAGAACAAACTTATTCGTATAGCTATGGGTAATCAAAAATGAGTTTTGCTGTTTGTTCAATCATGGCTACTTGAATGCAGTCTGAAATCTCAGTGAATTTCTAGTATAAGGATACATCATACATTTACATTTTATATTTTTATATTTATTGTGATGGTTACAGCACTGCTGAGCAGACAGGTGTCATGTGCCACACCCCCACCACGTCCATAGTGGTGGGCCTCAGTAGTCACGAGGGCAACTCCTTGGGACCTATCGTGACTGAAGAGGGGCGTGTCGACGTCGAGGGAGCATTTCGTCGGGTTGGAAGCAGCATCATCACATTCTCCAACGCTGGACAAGACCCAGGTGTTGACGTGGGGATATTCAAGGCGGAAAAGGGGGCTCCGGAGATATCATCTCCCTCTCAGGAGCAAACGGAGCTTATGAGCCCTCTTGCGTTCCCTGTACCAGTGTCCGAGGGTGACCACAACGGGCTGGTCCCTGTTTACAGTAAGCCTTTGATTAGTCGCCACATGCAGGAATCTTGCCTTGAAGTCCTGGATGAAGGACCTGTGGATGTAAGTGGGCTGCACAGAAATAGTTTATAGTTCATATTCTTTATGTTGATAATCTTATTATTATTATTATTATTTTTTTTTTTAGGAAGTAGATGGTGAGTGTGTGTACAGAGAAGGTGATAGCTGGGAGAAGATACAGTGGGTAGGAGGAGGTGCCACAGGCTCCTGCTATTTGGCGGTTGATAAAGTCAGCAACTCCGTCATGGTGGTCAAACAGGTATGATGGGTTAGAATGATGAAAATCTATAAATGTATAACAATTTTTTAACACTAGTTTAAAAGACGAAGAGTAATATAATGTTAACTGGGTTTAGTGTGTTTAATTTTCTTCTTATCTTGTCCCCCTCCCCCACTCACCTCCCTCTTCAGTTACTATTAATTCTCCTTCCTAGTAAAACTTATAAGCATGTGGGGGTGGGGGGCAGGGGGGAGAGATAGGGGGGGGGGGGGGGGGGAAGATTTTAGGTTTAAAGGTGAAATATCGTATTTGTCACATTTCAGTTCAGTTTGTTGTAGTTTATTTAACAAGCAACAGTTGGTCCAGCAGCTCACTGCAAAGTCAACAGAAGGTTGTTTTTTTCCTTGTAGTGTTGATTCTAATTTTATGATTATTTCTATAAATAGAAGAGATTGGAGCAATGGAAAGTTAGGGTTTTTTTTTTGTTTTTTTTGTTTTTTTGTTTTTGTTTGAGTCGTTAATGGGCAGGAAGTTAGTTCATAATACACAATGTTATTGTGTACAATATAAATCTTATTGCTGGGCCTATGCTTGACTTCAGAACTTGTATGCATTTATAGCAGTATATTTAACATAAAGGAATATGCGAGTCACCACCATCATATATTAGCATGGCTTTCCAAGCACACGTGCAGCTATTAGCATTGTTAATAGAAATTTCTGTCTCCATAACTCAGGTCTTCCCATGGTTTTTTATTTCATAAGTTGCTCTCATTTATAAACTTTTGAAATTGTCTCGTCAGAACCTAGATTGATGACTGTGAAGTTGTTTTACTGTTGAGCTTAGACTAACTATGGAATGTAATGAGGGAGGTGATATTAAAGATTATTATAATAACTTTTGTTAAATTGGTTGTTACTCTTATTTGATGGGTTTCACCCTGTAATAATCAGAGCCAGGATGAACGAGGATGTTTTATTAGTGAGTTGTTATTGTTTGTGTACAGATGAGTGTCCAGTACAATGATGCCATGGCGATGAGGTGTGAGGTGGGCGTGATGCGGACCATTCAGCATGAGAACATTGTGCATTTCCTCGGAGCCACATGTGGAGACGTTCACTTCAACATTTTTATGGAATACCAGTCTGGTAAGGTGTAGTCATGTAATTTGGTATATAGGAATGAGCAAGAAGAAAGAAAGTACATGTACAATTTCCAGGTTCTTTGCTTGTTTCGTTTTTTTTAAATTTTTTAATTTTTTTTCCTTTTTCTTTCTATGTCCAATGTATTGCAGGAATCTCATTTTATACTAACTATATAAGGGAGAGTTCCCAGGGGAAGATGTTTGTCTTTACCATAAAGTGCACTGGGTTGGTCACATGATGCACTACATGTGCTACATGTTAATAACTATATTCATGACCAGATAGTTCCAGCATGTGCTGACTGTTTCATAGATCCCTCTTGACAGTCTTTTAGGGTATTGCTACACACACACACACACACACACACACACACACACACACAACAGTGAATTTAATTCCGTTACCAAACAATCATAGTATGTATTGTATTCTGTGGCTAATATATATGAAAAACTTGTATACTTGTTTTATAGTCAAATTTTGTTATTATTTAATCACTAGTAGTAATTGTTGTCTTTGTTATTTATACCAATTGATTGTTATTATATGTTGTGCAGGAGGGTCAGCGGAAGCTTGCCTGAAGAAGTGTGGTGGTCTGAAGGAGCCATTGATCCGTAGCTACAGCGTGCAGCTCCTGAGTGGTGTGGCATTCTTGCACAGCAAGTCCATCGCCCACAGAGACATCAAATGTAAGACATACTAACTCTGTCAACGGGCAGAGGGAAATGGGTTAATTGGTGATGCTGGGTTTTTATTTTTGACGACCTCTACCATTTTTGTTGTTACCACTGAATAGTTCAGATATTATTAGACCATGTGTATACAAACGTATGTTTTTACATAAGTCCTTATTAAATATATGAAAATACATTAATTTGGATTAGGTGCCAATTTGTTGCTGGATGCCAATGGAGAAAATTTGCGTCTAGCAGACTTCGGAGCGGCTGCTAGGTTCTCTGAGGAGAAGAAGTTCCACAAGATGGCTGGAACTCCACCCTTCATGGCTCCGGAGGTGGTGAGGTGCGGAGACAACAAGCCTCCGTACACGGCCAAGTGTGACGTATGGAGCATGGGATGTACCATCATTGAGATGGCCACGGGGTGCCCGCCTTGGCTGGAAGACTGTGACGATTCCAGTTACAACCGTTGGAAAATTTTGTACCAGGTTTGTGAAGTGAAAAAAAAAATGTGTTGTCTTTGTATACACATGTAGGGTTTTGTACAAAGGGACTGGGGGGGGGGGGGGGGGGGTTCCCCGGGGCCCCCCCCCCCCCCCCCCTGTATGAAACACTGTAATGGATTCCCTTCTGCTCCTTTATCTGTACCTCTTTCTGGTTCTCGGTGTCTCTGTACTTCAATCCATGATTATGGACTTCGCCTTCCCTGTTCAATCCTCACTTTATCTTAGGTACACATGTCGTTTCCTTACTTGCCTCTACTGAATGATACTACTTTAGCCATTCAATTAGTGGCACCATTTTACCATCCTGGCCCAGCTAATGAATTATTTATGAATACACACACTACTGTCATTGTCAAGCATATTATTATATGGATAATGATGATGATAATAACAATAACAATGATAATAATAATAATAATAATACCACAGTCTACCATGTCTAACGGTAAGTGCTTAATCATTCACTTACAATAATTGTCGAGTGGGCGCTCATCCATTTTTTGTACACTTGAGAATTTGCACATATATAAATTTTACATACACAGCATTATTGAAAACCTGCACAGGCTGCACTACTTACTCTACTTTTAAAAAAACTAACATAAGACATCAGATTCAATCATCTTGAAGGCTTTCTGGACATTCACCATTGATATTTTTTAGTCAGAAAAGTCTGCCTTCACTGCCGTCAATTTACTTGAAATGGCACGAGGAACGACTTCTATTGCTGGCCACATAATTGACAAGGAATGCTTGTTCGTGTATGCAATTTAAGACCTGGGCCTTAATATTTATCAGAGAAATGGACAGAGTGGGTGCTGTCGTGATAGTGGGTGCCTACCCCATAGGCTACAATAATAATAACTATAATAATTGGTAAGCAAGTGAAGCGAGTGTATTCAGCTGCCTGTAATTCTTGCGCGAGCGTCTTAAGAATCCTAATGAATTAAAGTTTGTGCCTATAAAAGCTGGCTATCCTTGGGGTAGACGTGAGGACTTGAAATTTAGTTTACTTTGTCGATCAACAACAAATAGTTGACTATAAGACCTATCATAGGACTGCACTACCATATCAGTGTCATTACACAACAAGTAGCTAGATCACTATAACTTCTACCACTTAACAAAGCGTGGAAGATCGTAAGAGCGCCTGATAAAATACTATTATTACTTGACAAGTGCACTTTGACATCAGATTGCTGCTAAATTTCAACTTTAGTGTGAGTGCGAAATACTACACTTGGGCTCAAGAATCTAAAGGTTAGGAACAAATGGTTATGCTATTTAGCCTATTGATCTATGTGGAAAAATTAAATATTTGAGAATGTAATATTACTAAATCCTAAAATATAACTGCGTTATCTCGCATACTATTTGTGTTGAAACACACCACTAGTATTAATAATAACACAAACAGCTTAGTCCTGGCAGCTGCTTATTGAAACACCACCTTGCAGCGTGCATATGTGTGAGTCTCTGTGTGTGTATGTTAATTTTTCCATATACACACCTCAAATTTATATTGTTTCAATAGCGACAGCATAGTCAATGCTTTCTGTAAATATTGTTTTGTGTTGAAAAGCCAAAGCTAAACATTCCACTAGTTATCATTTCACCATCACTCCACATTAGCTAGCACGCACAATTCTTTCTTCATTATAAATGCGTATTCACATATCACCTTCTGTTGCTCATTGCATCATTTCTAACTTCTCATTGTTACACATACGTCAGTATCCATCCCTATCAAACCACAGCTAAAATAGCATAACTAGTCCCTAGCTACATAGTTAGTGGGAGTCAATGCAGGGAACCAATTCCAATAAACAATCGCTGTCCAATCACTATGAGTGGAAGTCTCAGACAACAACCGAGAGGCCAGCCTTAATGACCTGACTCATCAGACGTTGAACATGCACGAGTATTTCCCTCTTCATGTTGTGATGCAATGCTAATTATGCAAGTAGTGTGATCCGTGCGATGCCACATACATAAGTATACATTCTACGATTCCTTCCTTAAAATTATGTTAGCTGTATTATGCCAGATCTCCTGTGGACAGTCATATATACTGACATGATCACATCAACACTTGTCAGTTTACTCATTCTTGTAGATGGTATTTCAGAGAGACCCTGCTGGCTCAGTGCTATCTATATAACTAGTGGTGTGCTTGAGCACAAATGGCGAGCGAGCCTTAAACTACACTATTGTTATTCAAACTACTAAAATAAAGTCGAGTTGTTAAATTACGCATATACGGTAAAGGGGTTTCAATGCCATAGT